>UEXX01000485.1_pt1 | contig 12659 bp, 10 predicted proteins | sample 4301161 | NCBI WGS metagenome assembly UEXX01 (sample SAMEA4773179, study PRJEB27434) | metagenome | biome: 2259; feature: agricultural soil; material: soil | place: USA | collected 2014-09 | depth 0.25 m
ATCGGCATTCCGGTAGCGGCTGCCATCAACGCGGTGCTTTTCTTTGCAGGCTGGGTCGGGAAGGCACTATCGCCGTGATGGCGTCGCGCGGCTGAGCCGCGCGGCTACTCCCTCTTCAGCGTCTCCGTCGGATCCGTCCTGACCGCTCGAATCGCCGGCGGCAGCGAGGCCAGCGTGAAGACAGTCGCCAGGATCGCAAGCGGGGGACCGAGCGCCACCGGATCCGTCGGCGTCACCTGGAACAAGAGCGCGCCGATCAGGCGCCCGAACGCGACCCCCGCGCCAAGGCCAGCAAGCAGCCCCACCGAGACGAGCACGAGCGAGCCGATGGTCACGTGGCGGACGATGTCCTTCGCCTGGGCGCCGAGCGCCATGCGCAAGCCGATCTCGCGGCGCCGCTGGATGACGGCATCGTTGACCACGCCGTAGAGGCCGATGCCGGCGAGCAGCAGCGCCAGCGTCGCGAAGCTTCCCGTGAGTCGCGCCAGCAGGCGCTCCACGACCATCTGCGTGTCGATGAAGTCTCTCGCCGGCCGCACTTCCCGCATCCGCGCGCCAGGCCACTCGCGGCGAAGCGTCCGCGCGAGCGTCTGCCCGAAGGCTGCCGGGTCTCCGGCCACGCGGACCAGCAGCGTGCCTTCCCCAACTCCGCTGTATGGCACGAACACGATGGGCCGCATGCGCTCGCGGACCGTCCGGTACGCCGTGTCGGAGACGAGGCCGATGATGTCGAGCGGCGCATCCACATCCTTTTCCTGCCGCACCAGCACGCGCTCGCCAACCGGGTTCCGCCCGCCAAAGTATCGCTGCGCAAACGCGACATTGACGATGCCGACGCCGGCAACTGGCTGTTTCGCGTTGTCGAGGCGTGGTCCGGCATCGCCGGTTCTGAAGTCGCGTCCCTCGACCAGGTCGATGTGGAGCGTCCGGAAGAAGTCGGGCGACACGCCGAGCATGTACTCGGGCCGCGCGTCGGCTCCGCGATCGCCGCCGCGGACCGTCCGCTGCCACCCGTTCTGAGAAAGCAGCGGCCAGCCGGCGACCGCGGACGAATCGACGCCGGGCAGGCGTCTCACGGCGTCGGCCAGTTGCAGCCAGTGTGCGGTGCGCTCGTCGTCGTCGCGGGCATTCGCCGCCAGCACGAGCACGTGATCGTACGAAAGGCCGAACGACTGCGACGAGAGCCGGTCGAACGTCGCCCTGAAGAGGCCTGCCGCGAACAACACGAACGCACAGAAGGTCATCTGGACGACCAGCAGGGACTTGATCACCCGCCGGGACTGCCGCGCATTGTCTCCCTTGAGCGCCGTCACGGGAGTGACCGAGGAGGCCCGCAGCGCCGGCGCGAATCCGAAAAGGGCGGTCACCAGCACGGCGAGCACGGCGCCGAACGACGCCAGGCGCCAGTCGAAGTCGAGGACCAGCCGCACCGGAATCTCAATCGGCTCGATCATCGCCAGCACCGCCGGCGCGGCCCGCCAGGCGACCAGCGCGCCCAGCGCGGATGCGCCAAGCGCGAGCATCGCGCTCTCGACGAGCACGAGCTGCATCAGGCGCGCCCGCCCGGCGCCGATCGATACGCGCAGCGCCATCTCCTTCGCGCGCGAGAGCGTCTGGCCCGTCAGCAGGTTGCCGACCGTCGCGCACGCCATCACCAGCACCAGCCCGACCAGCGCCATGAGGATGACGAGCGGACTCGCCAAGTGCTTCTGGATTGGCGAGGCGCCGTGCGCGGCAGGGCGAAGCGAGATCGTTTCCGAGAGGAACGCCTCGATCGTCGTGCGCGGTGTGTCGGAGGAGAATCCGTTCAGGCGCGCCTTGTGATCGCGATCGAAGTCGGCCTGCAGGACCTGGCGGACATGGTCCGGCGTGATGCCCGGCTTGGCCCGGACCCAGATGAGGAACCACGACCAGCCCGGGCTGTTCAGGGCCTCCGCGTTGCTGGTTGCCGGAACGAACACGTCCGGAACCAATCCAGGCTCGGTGCCGATGAACGGCTTCGGCAAGACGCCGACGATCTCGAAGACGCGATCGCCGAAGCGAACGACAGTCCCGACGGTGCGGGGATCCTGATGGAACCGCCGCGTCCAGTAGTCGTAGCTGATGACCGCGACCGGACGGGCGCCGACGGTGTCGTCGGATGGCCCGATCAGGCGGCCAAGCGCCGGCGTCAGGCCAAAGGTGCCGAACACATTGCCCGAGACGAACTGCCGCAGGACCCGCTCGGTCTGCTGGCCGTCTCCAATCGTCGCATCCTGCGGGCTCGACATGCCGACCACCATGACGTCGGCCAGGCGCGCGAGCAGGTCACGATAGGCGACAAAGGTGGGGTAGTCGAAGTCCTCGCGCGTGTCGGGCTCGCCGCGGGAATCCACGTAGCTGACCTGCAGGTAGAACAGGCGGTCGGCATCGGTCACGGGCAGCGGGCGCAGGAGCACCGCGTCCACGATGCGGAAGGCGGCGATCGTCGCGCCGATGGCCAGCCCCAGCGTGAGAACGGACGCCGCGCTGACGACGCGATGCCGGGCAATCTGGCGCCAGCCGAAGATGGTGTCGGACTTCAGCGCGTCGAGCCACGGGAGGCCGCGTTGATCGCGCAGCGCCTCGAGCGCCGAGTCGATTGAGCGCCGCTCACGCGTCCCGGCCTCCGCGGCCAGCGCGGCGTGCGCGCGCAGCTCCTCCTCGAGGTCCTCGTCCGGCCGCCCGCCGCGCACCGTGCCCAGCAGGCGCTGCACCCATTCCCGCAGCCCGCGAAGACCGCTGCTCATGACGTCAGGCCTCGTTGATCAGCGCCTGGATGATCGCCACCATCCGCTCCCACGACCGACGCTCCGAGGTGAGCGCGGCGCGGCCCGCGGGGGTCAGCGAGTAGAACCGCGCGCGGCGATTCGTGTCGGTGGTGCCCCAGGCGCCGCGAAGCATGCCGCGCTGTTCCAGGCGCATCAGCGCCGGGTACAGCGTGCCCATGTTCAGCTGGAGCGCGCCGCCGGAGACCTGCTCGAGCCGCCCCGCGATGGCGTACCCGTGTTGCGGCCCCATCGAGCTGAGCGTCTGCAGGACCATCAAGTCGAGCGTGCCCTGGAGCACCTCGATCTGGGCGTCTCTGTTAGACACACTAATGGAGTACCCGATCTTCTATTTGAATGTCAAATAGTGAGGTGGTGTTACGAGGAACGCGGCCGCGTTTCGACGCCGCCGCGCCTGGCGTTGCTCTCCGCTTCCCGGAGCCTCGTGCGCAGTTCAATCTCCCGCATCACGCAGGCGGCCAGATCCTTGAGCGTCTCGATCTCGTCGTACGACCACGCGCGCGGCTCGACGTCGATCACGCAGAGCGTGCCGAGCGCCTGGCCCCCGTGCATCAGCGGGACGCCCGCGTAGGCCACGATCCCCAATTCCTGCACCGCGGGGTTGTCTCGGAACGTCGCGTCCTTCCTGGCGTCGCGGACCACGAGCGGCTCGGTCGACCACGCGACGGCGTGCTTGCAGAAGGAATGGCTGAGCGGTGTCTCGCGCCGCGACATCCACGGCTCCGGCAGCCCCACCGCGCTCTTGAAGAACTGGCGATCCCGATCGACCAGCGACACCAGGCCGACCGGCGTCTTGCACAGCCGCGTCGCGAGCCGCGTGAGCCGATCGAATGGCTCCTCGGCGGGCGTATCGAGCAGGGCCGTGCGCCGGAGCTCCGCCAGGCGGTTGAGATTGTGGATGATCTCGAGCAGCTCGGACACCGGAGTTCCTCCTGCCCTGAATCGTCAGTCCGTCGCGATCTCGATTATAGGCGTGGCGCCGACCCGGCCGCGTCAGTTCCGGGAGGACCCGGCCGCGTCAGTTCCGAGAGGACCCGGCCGAGAGGACCCGGCCGCGTCAATTCCGAGAGGACCCGGCCGCGTCAGTTCGAGAGGACCCAGCCGCGTCAGTTCGAGAGGACCCGGCTGCGTCAGTTCCCTGACGTATACTTGAGCCGGCTTCAAGGTACCGCCGCCGATTTTGGGGCGCGCCCAAAGGGGTTTCTGCCATGGTCAGCACTCGGACGTTGAAGGCATCCGTCACGCTCGCTGCCGCGATCACGTGTCTCGCCGTGCCCGCATTCGCGCAGGCGCCGGGGAACCCGATCGGCGCGAAGACATGGATCGGCCACACGCAGGAGATGGAGGACTTCATCAAGAGCGCGGAAGTCGCGTCGATGAAGGCCACCTCCGTCGGCGTTACGCACCCGAACCACGCCATCCTCGCGCCGGGCGGGCCGGTCACCGACATCGCCTGGAAGCCGCTCAAGCCCGGTCGCTACGAGGGCTACTTCGAAAGCTACAAGTCCGAGATCGCGGCCTACGAGGTGGACAAGCTGCTCGGCCTGAACATGGTGCCGCCGACGGTCGAGAAGCGCGTCAATGGCGACCTCGGCGCCGCGGTCATGTGGGTGAAGGGCGCGCAGACCTTCAAGGAGCTGGGCGGCGTGCCGGGACAGAAGGGCATCAAGGGCCCGCCGCCGGCGCACATCGCCTACTTCATGAAGGACATGACGAAGGCGAAGATGTTCGACAACCTCATCGGCAACATCGATCCCAACCTCGGGAACTGGCTGCTCGATGAGGAGTGGAATATCATCTTGATCGATCACTCGCGAGCCTTCACCGACACGAAGGAGCTCTACCACCAGCTGATCTTCTTCGACCCCGATCTGTGGGCGAAGATGAAGGCGCTCGACGAGGCCTCGCTCACCACCGCGATCGGCAACTGGGTGGACAAGAACGGCATCAAGGCCATGCTCCAGCGGCGCGACAAGATGGAGCAGGTGATCAACAAACTGAAGGCGGCCGGTCAGGACTAAAGGCCGGCCCGATTGCTGCTGGGCCGTGAACACCCCGAACCGGTCGTCGTTCGTCGCGGTGATCGCGGTCCTGGCGTGCATCGTCTGCGGCACCACTGCCGCGCACGCGCAGGGCGTGGAGATCACGCCCTTCGGTGGCTATCGGTTCGGTGGTGACTTCTTCGAGCTCATCACCGATCAGCCCGTGGACCTCGATGGCTCGGTGTCATTCGGGGTAGCCGTCGATATCCCCCTCCAGCGATCGCCCGGCTTTCAAATCGAAGGCCTGTTCAGCCACCAGCAGGCCGACCTCACTCTCCAGCCGACCAAGCGCAGCTCGGTCACGCTCACACGCGCGACGGTCGATCACTGGCTCGGCGGCGGTCTGCAGGAGTTCGGCGGCGACCGCGTCCGCCCGTTTCTCACGGGCATGCTCGGCCTCACGCGCTACGCCGGCGGCGGCGACAGCGAGATCCGCTTCGCGCTGAGCGCGGGCGGTGGCGTGAAGCTGTTTCCAACGCGTCACCTCGGGGTGAGACTCGACGGCCGGGTCTACACGACGTTCGTGGAAGCAGACGTCGGGCTGTTCGCGTGCTCGTCCTTCTCGGGCACCTGCATCGTCGGCTTCCGCACCGATGTCGTCTGGCAGGCGGAAGGCACCGCGGGCGTTGTCTTCAGGTTCTGACCACACTCGGGCGCGACCGCGTACAATTCGAGGTGCCAGCGTCCGGAGAGCGTCAGTGCGCGTCGGCGTCATCGTTGCGGCCATTCTGATCGCGTCGGCCGGAGGCCTGGCTCCCGCGCAAACCGGAGCGCCGCAGGACCTCGCTCAAGGCCCCACGTTCCGGACAGGCGTCAACCTCGTTCGCGTCGACGTCACGGTGACCGGCAGGAACGGCGTGCCGCTCACCGACCTCGCGCCCGAGGACTTCGACATCCGCGAAGACGGCATTTCGCAGCCGATTCAGACATTCCAGTTCATCCAGCTCACCGGCGAGACCGCGCCTGGCGACGACACGTCGCTCCCAATTCGATCCGACGAGCACGCCGCCGCCGAGGCCGCACGCGACGACGTCCGGCTGCTGGTGATCTTCCTGGACGACTACCACATGCCGAACGACCCGTTGGAGAACGTGCGCGTCCGCCGCATGCTCCGCGACTTCGTCAAGGCCGAGATCCGTCCGACCGATCTCGTCGCCGTCATGAACCCGCTGACCCCGATGTCGGATCTGAAGCTCACCAGGTCGACGCAAGTGATCCTCGACCGCATTCAGGCATTTCAGGGCCGCGGGTGTTGTGGCGGCGCCATCCTCCCGCCGCGCAGCATCGTCGAGGAAGGGCAGATGCGCCTCGGCGACCTCGACCGGCTGCGCGTGCGCGCCGAAGTGAGCCTGTCGGCGCTCGAGTCGCTCGTCGTGCACCTGGGCGGTCTCAGCGAGCAGCGCAAGTCCGTGCTGTTCGTGAGCGAAGGCCCGCCGCTCATGGTGGACAACCTTTCGCTCCAGGATCGGTTGAACGACGTCGTTGCGGCGGCCAACACCGCCAACGTCACCATTCACACGCTGGATGCGCGGCAGCTCAGTCAGGCGCGGTTTGCAAGCGCGGCGAACGGGATGCTGACGTCATCGACCGGCGGACGTGAGCTGAGTCAGCGCAACGACTTCACGAGCGGCCTCCACGACGTGATGGAGGACGCAAGCGCGTACTACCTGATCGGCTACGCACCCGAGCGCGATCCGGCTGACGGCCGGTTCCACAAGATCGACGTGCGCGTCCGGCAGAAGGGCCTGCGCGTGCTGGCGCGCAAAGGCTACTGGGCGCCGAAGGCCGACGAGCTCAATCCGCCGATGACGGTCGCGGCGCCACCGCCCGAGATCGTGCGCGCCCTCGACCCGCTGAGCCGGGACAAGGAGCCGCGCGTGGTGGCCGACTGGATCGGGATTGGTCCCGTAGTCGATGGCCATGCGCGGTTGACCGTGGCATGCCAGCCGGTTGGCTCTCAGTCGAAGCCCGCGACGATCGCGTCCGTGGACGTGTCCATCGAGACTGGTGATGCGACATCGCAACGGGGACAGTCCCCCTCGAATGGAGCAAGGGGGACTGTCCCCCCCGCTACAGTCCCCGCCATATACCTCGGTGGTGTTTGGCTCGCGGAAGCGACCGTGACATCCGGCGCGGTGACGGTGAAAGTGGCCCTTCGCGATCAGGCGAACGAGATCCTCGATCGCTGGACGCGCGTCGTGCAGGTGCCGTCCGGCAGCGAAGTCGCCGCGCGCGTCGGCACGCCGCTCGTCCTGCGGCGCGGCGATCGCCATGCGTCGGGCGGAACGGAGACATGGATGCTCGATCGCCGGTTTCGCCGCACCGATCGCGTGTTCGTTCGCTTGCCCGTCTCCACGACGAGCGGCAGTCCGGTTGTCGCCGCCGAGCTGTTAAACCGTATCGGCCAGTCGTTGCTGAGGTTGGCTGTCACGCAGCCGGCGGGAGTGCCTGAGGTCACGCTCCCGCTGACCAGCCTCGCGCAGTCCGCGTACGTCCTTCGGTTCACGGCGTCCTTCGGCCCGGAGGAGACGACGGCGATGGTGCCGTTTCTCGTCGTCCCGTAGGCCGCGACATCGCCTATACTCACCAGATTCCCGAAGGAGACTTCATGATTCGTCGCTTCGCCGTTACGGCCGTCTTCCTGTTGCTGCTTGCGCCGGGTCTCGCGCAGGCGGCGCCGGAGCTTCCGTACTATCTCGCGCTCGGCGACTCGCTCGCGCGCGGCATTCAGCCGCTGCCCAACGGCAGGCTCATCGAGTCGAACCAGGGCTACGTAGACGATCTCTACGGCGCGCTGCGGTTCAGGCGTCCGTTCCTGCAACTGGCGAAGCTCGGATGCTCGGGCGAGAGGACCAGGACCATGTGGTCTGGCGGCGGGCCTTGCTTCTATATCGCTGGCAGTCAGCTCCTGCAGGCCGTCAATTTCATCCAGACTCACAAGGTCGCGCTCATCACAATCTCAATCGGCGGCGACGACATCCAGCACTGCATCAGTATCGCTGGCGTCATCAACGAGCAGTGCCTGAGGGACGGCGTGGCCGCGATCCAGACCTACCTGCCGCAGATCGTCGCGGCGCTCCGTCTCGCCGCGGGACCGGGCGTGCCGATCATCGGCGCGAATTTCTACGATCCGGTCCTCGCGGCATGGTTGCTGCTGCCACAGCCGCAGGGCCCGATGGTGGCGCAGGAGTCGCTCGAGATCACTCAGGGCCTGAACATCGTGCTCAACGGCATCTACACCGGGCTTGGCGCGAAGGTGGCCGATGTGGCCGGCGCCTTCCGTATCACGGACTTCTCGCTCGTGCCCGTGATCAACATCCCGCGAAACGTCCTGATCGAGCTGACGTGGACCTGGATTGGCGCGCCGGCGCCCCGAGGGCCCGACACACACCCGAACGCCGTCGGATATCTGGCGATCGCGGGCGCGTTTTTCAAGGCCCTCGGCCCATTCTGATCAGGCGGTAGCCACATGCCAGTGACCGTCGGTCAGCGTGCCTCGCGCACGCTGACGCTCACGAGCGATCACGTGCGCACGTTCGCCGAGATCACCGGCGACTACAACCCGATCCATTTCGACAGGGGCTTCACGTCGCGCACGAAGTTCAAGGAGCTGGTCGTGCAGGGCGGCCTGACGACCGGCCTCCTGCACGCGCTCGTGGCCATGGATCTTCCAGGCCCGGGCAGCGTGTTCCTCAGCCAGAACTGGAAGTTCACCTCGCCCGTCTTCATCGGTGACACGATCACGGCGGAGGCAGAGGTCGTGAGCGTCCATCCCACCAAGCCGGTGACGCAGCTGAAGGTGCGGGTCGTCAGGCAGACGGGCGAGGTCGTGCTCGAAGGCGAGACGTGGTGTTACACGATGGCGCCCGACGCGTAGTGCGTAGCCCGACGCGTAGTACGTAGGGCGCAGCTTCAGCTGCGCCCTTTGGCCGAACTAAAGTTCGGCCCTACGTCCGCCCCGTTCACGACGCCGCACTTACCGTCCACTCCAGCTACTCCTCGTCATCTGTGCCCGCGCTGGCGTCATCGTCCTTGACGCGGGCATCGAGCGTGGCTTTCAGGTTTCGTGCATCGTCGATGAAACGGCTCGTTGGCACCGGCGAAGCGACGCGCAGCACCGGAGGCGCCAGCACCGACACGTAGAGCTCGCTGAACAACCGATGGTTCGTCTGATAGTTTCGCGTCAGGTACAGCCCGGTTGCCAGCACGAACAGCACGCTCATCCCGATCGCCAGGAATTGCCGGCGTGAGGGCAGCATCAGCGACATGTGCGCGAAGACCATCGCCCAGAGCACGGCGCCGGCGACGATGCCACTGATACGGCTGAAGAAGGCCCAGCCCAGCGAGTAAGCCAGCACCGGCAGCGCCACGGCGACGATCGACGTGGCGATGAAATACGAAGAGGCAATGCGCAGGTGACGCCCGTAGTCGAAGCGATGGCGGAAGAGCCGTGAACCAAGGGCCCAGCACCCGCACCAGATGGCGAGCCCCAGCAGCGTCATGAGCACCGTCGGCAGGTAGTCGATCACCCTGCCGCCCGGATCGACCGTGATCCAGCGCTCGGCGAGATTCAGCAGCGCGAACACGCCGACCAGCAAGGCGAGCAGCAGGAAGTGCGGTGGTGCCTGCTCGTGTGTGAATTGCCGTTCCGGCGCGATCACATCCGCGATGCGGCGGACCCGCAGCCGCGTCGCGCCGACCTGCAGGACATCTTCGGAGTTGAGATCGGCCCGCTCGCTCGACTTGAGCCGCCGACTCGACAGCACCGCGCCGTTGACGGTCTCACCTACCTGCACGGCGAGAACACCGTTGCTCTCGTCGAGCGTTGCGTGATGCGCCGCCACGTACGGATCGTCGAGGACGATGTCGCAGTCGACGGCCCGGCCGATGGTCACCGGCCATCGCGAGATGGGTACCGCCTGGCGCGAGTGCCCGTCGCGATCGAGGATCTCGACGACCCCGAGTTTCAGTGGCTCGCTGCCTGCGCCGCCGTCCATCCGAACCCCTCCACATAGTGTGACGTCAGCCTGAGCGCGTTCTCGAAGCTCACGCCGCGCGCGTCGAACCGTCCAAGGACGCCCGCCCGGGGCGCGTCCACAGTCGCCACCAGCACGCTCGCGTCGTACAGCCCGACCAGTTTCTTGTACGCTTCCATGCACAGCACGACGCGCATCGGCAGGCCGTTGCGATCGACGAACCGCTCGGTGCACTGGGGCATCGTCAGCTCTCTGGCCGGACCGCCGAACTGCTCGTTCTTGAAGCTGGCGGAGTAGCGCTGCGCAAAACGCAGGGCGCCGAGCTTGCGGCCGTCGTAGGCCTCGTGGCGCGTGCTGATTGTGCCCGTGGTCAGCCAGCCCGAGACGAACACGCGCGAGTCCATCATGCAGTCCGACCGCTCCCACTGCAGGCCCTTCTCATCGGGAGACGTGCTGCGGCCCCAGCACCGCATGAAGTCCTCCTGTGGCAGCGGGATGACGTAGCGCGGGTGCGCCGCGTGGCGCCACGGCTGCTCGAGGAAGCGCGCGGTCAGCGTCTCCTGGTGGGCCATGAGCTGGCGCGTCAGCTCGGGATACGCAGGCGCGGTGATCGGCTTGCTGTCACGCCCGCGCTCGAGCAGTTCCTGAGCAAACAGCGACGGCACCAGGAAGCTGACCTGCTCGCCGTCGCGACGGGCCGCCACGTTGACGCCGATCACGCGGCCCTGCCGATCCAGCGTCGGCCCGCCGCTCACGCCGGGGTTGAGCGAGCCGGCGAAGAAGATCGTCGGGTAGAGGCTGCGCTCCACCAGCCCGTTGTAGGTGCCTTCGATCACCGCGAAGCCGATGTCGAGCGGGTTGCCGAGCGAGTAGATGCGCTCGCCCTGCGCAATCGGCGTCTCCTTCGGATGGAAGCGGAGCGGCGTGAGCCCGGCCAGGGCGGCAGGATCGGCGGGCTTCACGAGCGCGACGTCGTGAATGGCGTCGAAGGCGAGGATCTGCAGCGCGCCTTCCTTGCGGCTCGACGTGCTGTACACGAGCCGGTAGCGCTCGGGCTGCAGCGCCGCCTCGCTGACGACGTGGTAGTTGGTGATGATGTGGCCGGCGTCGGTGATGAGGAAGCCGGAGCCGACGCTGGCCTGCGTGTCCTGGCCCTTCAGCAGCGTGCGCACCTGCAACAGCTCGGCACGCGCCTCGTCGTAGATCCGCTGCGCGGAGGCGGACAGCGTCAGCGGCTGTTCCTCGAACTGAGGCATCTGTAGTTGCGGGATCTGGTCCTCTGGAACCTGCTGCGGCGGAGCTTGTTGCGAGGGAGCCTGTTGTGGTGGGGCTTGCTGCGGTGGCGCCTGCTTCGGCGGAGCCTGCGCCGACACGCGCCACGCGCATAGCGCCGCGATCACGGCGGCGCCGGTGAGCCCCCGTGCTCGAATCATTCGCATCTTCCGATTTTATCCGACCCTCCGCTGCAGATGTTCCAGACACCTGTGGAGCAGAACTTCAGTTCTGCTCAGCAGGATTTGCTGAGGAGGCACGGGACTGAAGTCCTGTGCACAGGTGAGGAGATATGATCAGCGTCCGATGGCCGACCAGCCCTCCCTGCCCGCGCGAGTTGGGCACTACTCGATCCTCCGCCGCCTGGGCGAGGGCGGGATGGGCGTGGTCTACGCGGCCCGGGATGAGAAGCTGCAGCGCACGGTCGCGCTGAAGACCATGTTGTCGATCGTGCAGGACGAGATCGCGCAGCGCCGCTTCTGGCGCGAGGCCCGGGCCGCCGCGAGCGTCAACCATCCCAATATCTGCCAGATCTACGAGATTGGTGAAGACAACGGGCAGCTCTTCATCGCGATGGAGCTGCTCGAGGGCGAAGTGCTGTCCGACCGCCTGCGGCGCGGAGCGCTCAGCCTCGCCGAAGTCATGCCGATTGGCCTCGGCATGCTGGCGGCGCTTTCCGCTCTGCACGCCGCGGGCATCGTCCACCGCGATCTCAAGCCGTCGAACGTCTTCCTGACCGCCCACGGCGTGAAGGTGCTCGACTTCGGCCTGGCGCGGCCCGAGCTGGAGGAGGCGTTCAACACTGTCACGGTCACGGAAGTGACCCGGGACGGCGTGATCGTCGGGACGCCGCGGTACATGGCGCCGGAGCAGATCAGCGGCGAGACCGTGGATTCGCGCGGCGACCTCTTTGCCGCCGGCGCGATCCTGTTCGAGATGCTTGCGGGCCGGCCGGCGTTCGTCGGCCGCTCGATCGTCGAGATCCTGCACGCGACCAGGTTCGAGCAGCCACCCGCGCTCACCGGGTCGCCGGCGGTCGCGGCGGTGGACCGCGTGATCCGGCGCGCCCTGGCAAAGCGTCCCGCGGATCGGCCGCCGTCGGCCACCGTGATGGCCGACGAGCTGCGCGCGATCACCGGAGCGGACGGTCACGACACCGCGAACCTGGCGCATCCGTTGACGCGCCTGGTGGTGCTCCCGTTCCGTGTGCTGCGTCCGGATCCAGAGACCGACTTCCTTGCCTTCAGCCTGCCCGACGCCATCACGACGTCGCTCGGCGCGACCCGTTCGCTCGTGCTGCGGTCCAGCGCGGTCGCCGCACGCTTCGCGGCCGAGGCGCCCAATCTCAAGACGCTGGCGACCGAGGCGGACGTGGACTGCGTGGTGATGGGCACGCTGCTGCGGGCAGGCGATCAGCTCCGCGTGTCGGCGCAGCTCATCGAGGTGCCGAGCGGAACGGTCCTGACATCGCACGCCGTCCAGTCGTCGATGGGCGACCTGTTTCAGCTCCAGGACGACATGGCTCGCCGGATCGTCGAGGCGTTGGCGCCGCCGCTGACCGC
>UEXX01000471.1_pt1 | contig 12443 bp, 8 predicted proteins | sample 4301161 | NCBI WGS metagenome assembly UEXX01 (sample SAMEA4773179, study PRJEB27434) | metagenome | biome: 2259; feature: agricultural soil; material: soil | place: USA | collected 2014-09 | depth 0.25 m
ATTGTCGTGCCGACTATGCCTTCACAGCGTTCAGGATGGCCGTCAGCGTCGACTCCGCGCGGCCGAGCGGCAGGTTGCTCACGTAGAAATGGCGCACGCCCACCGCCATCATGGCGCGAATCGTCCGCGCCGCGACTTCGACCGGTGTTGCGCCGGAGGCGAACTCCGTCGCCAGAGCGTCCGCAGGCACAGGCAGGAAGCGGCTGAGCGTGGCGAGTGTCGCCGGATTCGCGCTGCGGTAGAAGAACACGCCGAACAGGCCTTGCAGTTCGAGGCCGCCCTTGTCGCCGGCCTCCATGAACTGAGCGACAGGTCCCACGTGGTGATGCGACACGATCTGCGTCAGGTAGAACTCGCCGGTGAACTCGGCGGCCTGCAGGAACTCCACCTGGCGTTCGACGTCGCGATTGGGATTTGCCCACCCGCCCAGCGTCAACCGCGGCTCGTGCCGCCGTATCGCCTGGCGCAGTTGCCAGGCATGTTCCACCGATCGCGGCGGCCCGACGCTCTTGTCGCCTCCGAGCACCACGAGTGATTGGAAGTCGTGCTGCCACGCCCGGCCCGCATACGACAGGCAATACTCCAGGCGATGCTTCGACGTGAGAAACGGCACAACCCGCTCGCGCGGCACGTCGCCGCCGAGATTCGCGACGAGATGCCGCAGGTTGTCCTCCTCCTGAAGGCCAACGGCCGAATCGGTGAGGAACACGTACACGCCGCCGCGCGTCAGGCTGCGAACGGCATGGTACGTGTCGATCCAAGCGTCCATCCCTTCACGCAGAGCCAGTTCCGCTCTGGGCGGGCGGAGCTCAGCCGCGATCACGGGTGTGCCGGACGAAAGAGCCGCTGCGATCGACACGCGTCGCTACTTCGTTCCGGCAGTGTTCGCTTCAGGCCTAAGGGTCCTGAGCGTAAATTCGAGCATCCGTTCGTGCATGTGCTTGGCCAGCAGCGGATCCGTGACGCCATGTCGCGACTTCGGGTACAGCATCAGCTCGAACGGCTTGCCGGCCTTCTCCAGCTCGTATACGAACTGGATGGTGTTCGACATGTGCACGTTGTCGTCCATCGTCCCGTGAATGAGGAACAGCTGGCCGTGCAGGTTCTTCGCGGCGTTCCTCGGCGACGTCCGCTCGTAGCCTTCGGGGTTGTTCTGCGGCATGAGCATGTAGCGCTCGGTGTAGACCGAGTCGTAGTTGTGCCAGTCGCTGACGGTGCCGCCCGAGATGCCCATCGACCAGCTCGTGCTGTGCGTGAGCGCGAAGCTGGTCATGAAGCCGCCATAACTCCAGCCGTTCAGCCCGATGCGCGAGCTGTCGATCCACGGCTTCGCCTTCAGATACCCGAGGCACTCCTCGAGATCGGCCAGCTCGGTCTCCCCGAGCCGCTGGTAAGCGACCCACGCCGACTCCGCCCCCTTGCCGCTCGCAGATCGGTTGTCGCACACCCAGACGACGATGCCGCGCTGGGCGAGGAGCTGGTAATAGAGATTGCCGGCGTTCCAGGCGTTGTGGACTGAGGGAGCGTGCGGCCCCGAGTAGGTGCTCTCGAACACCGGATACTTGCGCGACGGATCGAAGTCCGGCGGCTTGATCAGCATCGCCTCGAGCGGGAACCCGTCCTTCGTCGTCACGGTGACGAACTCGGGTTGCGAGAGACGGTACTGCTTCAGTGTGGGGACGTCGTTGCGATCGATCAGGCGCAGCTCGGTACCGTCGGCCCTGTACAGTCGTGTCTGCGTGGGCGTGTTGATGTCGCTCCACGTGCCGACGTACTCCGTGAACGACGGGTTGAACGTCGCGCTGAAGGTGCCCGGCGCCTGTGACAGGCGGGCCAGGCCCGAGCCATCGACCTTGATCCGGTAGACGTCGCCGCCGATTGCGCTGCGCTCCGTGCCGGCAAAGTAGATGAAGCCGCCCGTCTCGTCGACGCCGTAAAGCGTGCGCACTTCCCACGGGCCGCTGGTGACCTGGCCGAGGAGCATGCCATCGCGGCTGTAGTGGAAGATGTGCTGGAAGCCGGTGCGCTCACTGAGCCAGAGGAAACTTCCGTCCTTGAGCCAGACGGGCGACCCGGTGTTGTTCACCCACGCCTTGGTCGTCTCGCGAAACAGCGTGTGCGGCGTGCCGCCCGCCACTGCGCTGGTGTTCAAATCGAGCCACGTCTGCTCGCGGTTCTGTACCTGGTAGACGACCAGCTTGCTGTCGGCTGACCAGGCGACGTCCACGATCAGGAAGTCCGCGCCGCTGTACTTCGACAGATCCACCCACTCCGGCGCCGAGCCAGCGGCGCTGACGACCGCGAGCTTCACCGTCGGGTTGGGATCGCCTGCGCGCGGGTATGTCGTGTCTTCGACCGCCTGCGAAAACGGCACGTGATCGACCACCGCGTAGACCGGGACGGGATGCTCGTCGGTGCGCAGGAAGGTGACGCGCGCCGAGTCGGGGCTCCACCAGAACGCGCGATGTGTTCCGCGGCCGAAGATCTCTTCTTCGTAGACCCAATCGAGCTTGCCGTTCAGGACGAGCGGCGCTCCGTCTGTCGTCAGCGCGCGCTCGTGCCCGGCGAGATCGGAGACGTAGAGGTTATTGCCGCGGACGTAGGCGAGAAGGCGCCCGTCGGGGCTGAACTGCGCTTCCTCTTCCGCGCCGGGGGCGGAGGTAAGACGAGTCACGGTGTCGGCGCCCACGATCCAGTAGTAGAGGTCGTCGCCAACCGTGATGGCGAGCGCGCTGAAGTCGCTGGTGAAGACAGGACGCTGGTGGGTGAGTTTGGTAGCGTCGGTCGCCGCAACTCCGGGAAGCTTCGCGAGCGCAGCTTCCAGCTTCCCCTGATCAAAGAGCGGCGTCTCGGCGCCGGTCTCGGCGTTCACCCGTGTCAGCGCGGCTGTCGCGGGCGCCGCGCCGCCGCGCGCGGATCCGAGCTTCACGTATTCCTTGTCGTTCACCCACGCGTAGCTGCCGGGGATGCTGCCGAAGTTCACGCGCTTCGCCGGGTCGTAGAGATCGTCGAGCGTGAGGTTCTTCTGCTGCGCGCGCGCCGGGAGTGCGAGAAGCGCCAGCAGCACGAGGGCCACAGGCAGACGCCGGGCCGGTCCGAACGGGATCATCGCCATCCTCCGGATGAATACGTGCAAGGAGTGCAAGCTAAACAGCTTACCCCAGAGGACGGGCTGACGTGGTGGCCTGTGCCGTCCGGTAAGATCGGAAGACGATGACGACGGTCTTCCTCCTGTCGCCGGCGTACTGCGGAGGTCGCAGAGCGACGATGCTGATGCGGCCCGGCGCGACGCATCAGATGGCGATGCGGCTGCAGGCGGGATCGCTGTCGCTCGGCGAGGCCTTCGCGTTCATGAGCGGGCTGTATTTTCGCGGCAAGCTCGCCTACGCGCAGGCCTTCGGGCGGGGAAGCGGGCAGGAGCCGGCCGTCCTGGTGATCACGCCCACGCGCGGCCTCCAGCGTCCCGATCTCATCATCACGCGCGCGCTGATCGAGGAGTTCGCGTCGACCGACGTGGCTGGTGACGAGCCGCGCTATCGCGATCCGCTCCTGGCGGACGCGCGGCGCCTGGCCGGCGGGTTGCCCGAGGATGCCCGCGTGGTGCTGCTCGGCAGCGTAGCGACGACGAAGTACGTGGACGTCCTGAGCGACGTGTTCGGCGACAGCCTGTGCTTTCCGGCGGACTTCGTGGGGCGCGGCGACATGAGCCGCGGCGCGTTGATGCTGCGCAGCGCCGATGCCGGCATCGAGCTGCCGTACGTGGCCGTGGCGTCGGATCCCGCGCGGCATGGCCCGAGGCCGCCGCGGATCAGCAAACAGTCGCCTTGATTGGCCGAGGCCGAACTAAAGTTCGGCCCTACGACTGAATGCAGTCGTAGGGCGCGACTTTAGTCGCGCCGACTATCAGCGCGCCAATTCGAGCGGGATCCCGTGCTGCCGGCGCGACTCGGGGCCCTCGAACGCGACGGAAATCTTGAACAGTTCGTACCGGCCGTCGGCGGCAACCGGAGCGACGCGCTTGCGCAATGCCGCCATGGCCTTCGCGGTCATCGGCTTGAACCCACGAGCGATGCCGACGTCCTGCCGAAGCACCTTCGGCGTGTCGATTCCCGTGACCAGCGTGGAAATCGGCAGGCTGAGGCTGTAGCGCAGCGCTTCCTCGGCCGAGACGACGCCCGCCGTGATCGCACGCGCGTCCCCACAGAGCGATTTCATGCCAATCGGAGCGATGCCGCGTCGGTTCAGCTCGGGCAGCACGCGCTGCTCGAAGCTGCGGAAGCTGCCGTCGAAGCAGTTGATCGGCATCTGCACCGCGTCCCACTTGTAGTCGTACGACAGCATCTCGAGGTGCAGCGCGGGATTCTTGTGGCCCGTGAAGCCGACGAAGCGGACCTTGCCTTGGTCGCGCGCCTTGTCCAGCGCCTCGACCACGCCGCCTTTTGCGAAGTGGCGCCGCGGCTCATCGTCAAACGCGACCTCGTGGATCTGCCAGAGGTCGAGGTAGTCCGTGCGCAGACGCCGGAGCGAGTCCTCGAGCTGACGCATGGCGACCTTGCCGTCGCGGCCGTGCGTGCAGACCTTGGTCATGAGGAACGCCTGCTCACGACGGCCTGCGAGGGCCTTGCCCATGCGCTCTTCGCTCACGCCGTCGTTGTAGTCCCACGCGTTGTCGAAGAACGTGATGCCCGAGTCGATGGCCTCGTGCACCAGCCGGACGGTGTCGGCGTCGGTCTTCGGCACGATCATGTGCCAGCCGCCCATGCCGAGAATCGACACGCGCACGCCGGTGCGGCCAAACGGACGAGTAGGAATGTCGGCGGCGGGCTTCCGCATGGCGGCCATCTTACTCTCACTAGTGGAGCAGAACTTCAGTTCTGCTCTGGCAGCGTTTCAGTTCTGCTCTGCAGCGCACATATAGTTATCGGATGCCCTTGCTCACGTTCCTCGGCGCGGCGCGCACTGTCACCGGGTCGAGGCATCTCGTCGAGACCGGAGGCCACCGCGTGCTGGTGGACTGCGGCCTCTTCCAGGGCAGCTACGAGCTCCGCCGGCGCAACTGGGACGACCTGCCCGTCAGGGCCGACACCATCGATGCCGTCGTGCTCACCCACGCGCATCTGGATCACGTCGGGTACCTGCCGCGGCTGGTCAAGCAGGGCTTCCGCGGCCGCGTGTTCTGCACGGGCGGTACGCAGGATCTCGCGCACCTGATATTGGTGGACTCCGCGCACCTTCAGGAGGAAGACGCGCGGCGGGCCAACCAGGACCACTACTCGAAGCACGATCCGGCCGAGCCCCTCTACAGCGTTGCCGACGCGTGGAGCGCGCTATCGAAGCTGCAGCCCGTGGGCTACGACCGCCCGATGCCGGTCGTCCCCGGGATGGAAGTCAGCTTCGTCCCGATGGGCCACCTGCTCGGCGCCGCCGCCGTCGTGATGAAGCTTGCCGATTCCTCCCAGACGATTGTCTTCGGCGGCGACCTCGGCCGTTACCAGCGTCCCGTGCTGCCGGACCCGCAGCCGATCCGGGATGCCGACGTGCTGCTGTGCGAGTCCACGTACGGCGATCGTCTGCACGAGCCCGACGACCAAGGCGCAAAGCTGGCGGCGATCGTCTCGGAGACGACCGCGCGCGGCGGCAAGGTGATCATCCCGGCCTTCGCGATCGGCCGCGTCGAGGAAGTGCTCTACTGGCTGAAGCGGCTCGAGGACGAAAAGCGGATTCCCGTGCTGCCCGTGTACGTCGACAGCCCGATGGCCATCGAAGGGCTGCGGCTCCACGTGAACCGCTCGGACGAGCTCGACGCCGGGCTGCAGGGATCGCGCCGCAAGTTGACGGCGTTTGCGACGACGCACTTCGAGAGCGTCACGTCTCCGCGCCAGTCCGCCGACCTCGTGCAATCGACCAGGCCGGCCATCATCGTCTCGTCGAGCGGCATGGCCACGGGCGGCCGCGTGCTGGCGCACCTGGCGAAAACGTTGCCCGATCCGCGGCACACGGTGCTGTTCGTCGGCTACCAGGCGGCGGGCACGCGGGGCCGATCGCTGGTTGACGGCGTCAAACAGGTGAAGATGCTCGGGCGCCAGATCGACGTGGCGGCCCGGATCGAGAAGATCGACGCGATGTCGGCGCACGCCGATCAGAGCGAAATCCTTCGCTGGCTCGGCGGCTTCTCCAGGCCACCGCGCCGCGTGTTCATCGTCCATGGCGAGCCCGGCGCGCAGGACGCCCTGCGCGCGAAGATCGCCGCAACGCTCGGGTGGGAGGCGCATTGTCCAGAGTACCTGGAACGGGCAGAAGTGTAACGACGGCGGCCGATCGGAAGTACCTGCTCGAGCGGGTGGGCGAGGCGGCCATCGTCCAAGTCTACGCGGACGGTTTCGAGCTGCTGTCGCCGCGGGAGAAGATCCTGTGCTGGCATCTCGCCCAGGCGGCGATCGCCGGGCGCGACATCTACTACGACCAGCGCTACGCGCATGGCCTGACGATGAGGCGGGTGCTGGAGGCGGTGGTGACGCACCCCGGGCACACGCCGCCGGACGTGCTCGCGTCCATCTGGCAATACACGAAGCTGTTCTGGATCCACACGGGCCCGTTCAACAACCTGACGGCGCGCAAGTTCGTGCCGTCGTGCACGCCGGAGGCGTTCGAGGCAGCCGTGCACGAGGCGGTCCGCGCGGGCGCGCGCCTGCCGCTCGTGGACGGCGAATCCGTCGATGCGCTGCTCGTACGGCTCCGGCAGCCGTTCTTCGATCGCGGCTTCGAGCCGGTCGTCACGAACAAGACACCGGGTTATGGGCGCGACATCCTCGAGTCGAGCGCCAACAACCTCTACGTCGGCGTCACGATGGCGGACGTGGAAGCCTTCACCGAGCGCTATCCGCTGAACTCCCGCCTCGTGAAGACGGACGACGGGCTCGTCGAAGAGGTGTACCGCGTGGGCGGACGATACTCGGTCGAGATCGCGCGAATCGTGGGGCACCTCGAGGCGGCAATTCCGTTCGCCTCCGATGCCATGGCCGCCGCCCTGCGCGCGCTCGTGCGGTTCTATCGCAGCGGCGAGACCGACGATCGGCGCCAGTACGACATCGCGTGGGTGGCCGACCAGGCGTCGCCAGTGGACACGATGATGAGCTTCATCGAAGTCTACATGGACGCCCGAGGCGTCAAGGGCGCGTGGGAAGCGATCGTCTACTACGTGCACCCGGAGAAGACCGCGCACGCCCAGGCGATCGCCGCGCACGCGCAGTGGTTCGAGGACCGAATGCCCTGGGCGCCGCAGTATCGCAAACCGCGCGTGACGGGCGTCACCGCCCGGGCAGTTGAAGTCGTCATCGAGACCGGCGACGCGGGGCCGATGACGCCCATCGGCGTGAACCTGCCGAACGACCAGGAGATTCGCGAGACACACGGCAGCAAGTCGGTGACGCTCTCGAACGTCACCGAGGCGTACGAGAAGTCCACGCCGCGCTCGTACCGCGCCGAGTTCGCCTGGAGCCAGGCCGAAGTGGACCGCGCCGAGCGCTGGGGGGCCTTCGCCTCCGAGCTGACGACGAACCTGCACGAGATCATTGGTCACGGGTCCGGCCTGGTGTCGCCGGCGCTGAGCGGCGCGCCGGAGAAGGCGCTGAAGGAACACTTCTCCGCCATCGAGGAGGCGCGCGCGGATCTCGTGGCGCTCTACTTCATCAGCGATGCTCACCTGGCGGAAATAGGCGTCGTCTCCGCGGCCGACCAGCAGGAGATCGTGCTCGCCGAGTACGAGGCCTATGCCAGGAACGCGCTGGTGCAGCTTCGACGCATCCGCGAGGGTACGCAGATCGAAGAGGACCACATGCGCAACCGTCAGCTCGTCGTGCACTGGCTGCTGGCCAACACTGCCGCGCTCGAGATGGCGAAACGCGAGGGCAAGACGTACTACCGGCTCGTGGACGCACGAGCGTTCACCGAGGGCGCGGGCAGGCTGCTCGCCGAAGTGCAGCGCATCAAGGCGGAAGGGGACTACCAGGCTGCGAGCGAGCTGCTCGAGACCTACGGTGTCCACTTCGAGCCGGATCTGCGCGATGAAGTGGTCAGACGAGTGGAGGCGCTCGACCTGGCGTCGTACACCGCGTTCGTCATGCCGGAGCTGACGCCGGTGCGTGACGATCGCGGCGACGTGGTCGATGTGCGCATCAGCTACCCGCAGGACTTCTCGGCGCAGATGCTGGCCTACGCAACGTGATACAACTGATCGCCTGCCATGTTTTCCTCGCGAGTTCCCGGAGATCTCTCGCCCAATCCGCTCGCGGCGGCTGTCGAGCGCATGCGACTGACAGGGAGAGCGTTCGCCGATCTCACGGTGTCGAACCCGACCGAGGCGGGCTTCCACTATCCACCGTCGCTGCTCGAGCCGCTGTCGGCGGCCGAGTCGCTCCGCTACGATCCGCAGCCATTCGGCCTGTCGTGCGCGCGTGCGGCGGTCTCGGCCGACTGCCACCGGCGCGGCCTGCGCGTGCCCGCCAGTCATATCGTTCTCACGGCGAGCAGCAGCGAAAGCTACTCGCTGCTGTTCAAGCTGCTGTGCGACCCCGGCGACTCAGTGCTCGTGCCGACACCGAGCTACCCGTTGTTCGAGCACCTGACGCGCCTCGACAACGTGCAGGCGCGGCCCTACGGCGCGGAGTATCACGGCGCCTGGCAAATCGATCTGGAGGACTTGCGCTACGCGATCACCGACACGACGCGCGCCGTGCTGGTTGTCAGCCCGAACAACCCGACCGGAGGCTGGCTGAAGCGTGACGAGCTCAAGGCCATCGTCGAGCTGTGCGCGACACACCACCTGGCGCTCATCGGTGACGAAGTGTTCGCCGACTATCCCATCGACCCCGCGCCGGGGGCGGCACGAAGCGTCGTCGAGCAGGCGGACGTGCTATCGGTGAGCCTTGGCGGGCTGTCGAAGTCCATCGGGCTGCCTCAACTGAAGCTCGGCTGGATGGCGCTCAGCGGCCCAGGCACGGCGCTTCAGGGCGCGCTCTCACGGCTCGAGTTGATTGCCGACACGTATTTGTCCGTTGGCACGCCGGTGCAGGTCGCCGCGAAGCACTTGCTCGAAGAGGGCAGGCAGGTGGGCCAGCAGATTCACCAGCGCGTCGTGCAGAACTACCTGGAGCTGAGGCGCATCGCCCAGTCGTACGCCGACTGTCAGGTGCTGCGCGCTGAAGGCGGGTGGTCGGCTGTGATTCGCGTACCGCACACGATGCCGGAAGACGAACGCGTGATCCGGCTGCTCGAGGAAGAGCACGTGCTCGTGCACCCCGGGTACTTCTTCGACTTCCCGCGCGATGGCTACTTCGTCGTCAGCCTGCTGGCGTGGCCGGACGTGTTCCGCGAAGCCGCCGGCCGGCTGTTCGCCGCCGTGGCTCGCGCCTGACCCCGCCCATCGAATGATTCCCCGTCCGCATCTCGGCCGCGCCGCCGGCATTGTCCTACCGCTGTTCTCGCTGCGTTCGGCGCAGGACTGGGGCATCGGCGACATCGGCGATCTGGCGCCGTTCGGCTCGTGGCTGCGCCGCGCCGGATTTCGCGCGCTGCAGCTGCTGCCGATCAGCACGCTGCCGGCCGGCGAGACGTCGCCGTATTCGGCGCTCAGCGCGATGGCGATCGATCCCGTCTACGTCTCGATGCCCGACGTGCACGACTTCCGCGTGCTCGGCGGCGAGCCGCAGTTGCCGCTGGCCGATCAGGCTGCGCTCCGGGCCGCCCGGGCATCCACGCGAGTCGCCTATGCCGCCGTTCGGCAGTCGAAAGACGCCGCGCTTCGGCTGTCGTTCAGCCTCTTCTACGACACCGACTGGCTGCGCGGCACGGCACGCGCGGGATCATTCGCGGCGTTTGCGTCGTGGGAAGACTGGTGGCTCGGCGACTACGCGCTCTACTGTGCTCTGCGCGCCCGTCACGACGGCCGCTCGTGGCCCGACTGGCCCGAGCCTGTCCGTTCCCGGCAGCCGGCGGCGCTCGAGGAGGCGCGGGAGGAACTGCAGCGCGAGATCCTCTACTACCAGTACACACAGTGGCTGGCTGAAGAGCAGTGGGCGGATGCACGCGAGGCGCTCGGCGAGATCCGGCTGTTCGGCGATGTGCCCTTCATGGTGGGGACTGACAGCGCCGACGTCTGGGCGAACCAGCACCTGTTCCGCTTCGATCGCACGACGGGCACGCCGCCCGATGCCTTCAGCGCCACCGGGCAGGACTGGGGCCTGCCCGTCTACAACTGGGAAGCGATGGCGCGCGACGATCACCGCTGGCTGCGTCAGCGCGCGCGACGAATGAGCCGGCTGTACGATGGCTATCGCGTCGACCACCTCGTCGGGTTCTTCCGCACATACTCGAGGCCGCTTGGAGAGAAACTCGGCAGCTTCGAGCCTGCCGACCAGGCCGATCAGATCAGGCAGGGCGAACAGATCCTCCAGCTCTTTCAGGCGACCGGATCGGAAGTGACCGCCGAGGACCTGGGCCTCATCCCCGACTTCGTCCGTGACTCGCTCAGGCAATTCGGCTTGCCGGGATACAAGGTGATTCGCTGGGAGCGCGAATGGTCGCAGGCAGGCCATCCGTTCGTGCCGCCATCGCAATATCCCGCCGTGTCCGTGGCGACGACGAGCACGCACGACGTCGAGCCGATAGCGCTCTGGTGGGAGGTCTCGAGCGCGGACGACAAGCGCGCGCTGGCCGCGATTCTCGGTGGCCTGGGCGCGCCTGATGCCGATCCGGCCGCGCTGCCATTCACCGGAGACGTCCAGCAGCGCCTGCTGAGTGCGGCGTACGAGGCGGGATCGAAGCTGCTGCTCCTGCCGATGCAAGACGCCTGTGGCTGGCGCGATCGCATCAACGTCCCCGGAACGGTGGGCGTCGACAACTGGTCGTGGCGCCTGCCCATCGCGGTTGAAGCAATGGAGGCCGACCAGTCGCTGGCCTCGTGCGCCGACACCCTGCACGCGCTGTCGAAGGCGAGCGCCCGTCTTGCCTGAACCCATCCGTGCGCCGGAGCTCAGCGGCGCCGTCGCGTGGCTGAACGTGCCCGCTCCGCTTTCACTGAAGGCGCTGCGGGGAAAGGTCGTCCTGCTCGACTTCTGGACCTACGGCTGCATCAACTGCATCCATATCCTGCCGGACCTGAAGAAGCTGGAGGCGCGGTTCCCCGACGAGCTCGTGGTGATCGGCGTGCACGCCGCGAAGTTCACCAACGAGAAGGCCACCGAGAACATCCGGCAGATCATCCGACGCTACGAGATCGCGCACCCTGTTGCCAACGATGCCGAGTTCCGGATCTGGCGCGCTTACACCGTCCGCGCGTGGCCCTCGCGCGTGATCATCGATCCGGCAGGCTATGTCGTCGGCGCTGCCTCGGGCGAAGGCAACTACGAAGGCTTCGAGCAGGCGATTGGCGCCGTCATCGCGACGTTCGACGAGCGCGGCGAGATGGATCGCCGTCCCCTCGCGCTGAAGCTGGAGAGCGAAGCCGTCACCGAGACCCCGCTCAAGTTTCCCGGCAAAGTCCTGGCGACCGCCGATCGACTTTTCATCAGCGATTCGAGCCACCACCAGGTCGTCGTCACGACCCACGACGGCAGCGTGATCGACCGTATCGGCAGCGGACGCCCCGGTCAGGCCGACGGCGACTTCAGCGTTGCCGAGTTCCGGAAGCCTCAGGGTCTGGCGCTTCTCGGCGACACGCTCTGGGTGGCCGACACCGAGAACCACCTGCTGCGCGCCGTGAACCTGACCCAACGCGTGGTCACGACGGAGGCGGGGACCGGGGAACAATGCATGTGGCGGGAGGAAGGCGGCCGTGCCACGCTGACGGCGCTCAATTCGCCGTGGGACCTGGCGGCCGTGGGCCCGCTGCTCTTCATCGCGATGGCCGGCCCGCACCAGATCTGGATGCTCGACCACGCGCGCGGGATCCTCTGGCCGTACGCGGGGTCGGGGCAGGAGGCGCGCCTCGACGGCACGATTGAGGAGGCGGCTTTCGCGCAGCCGTCGGGCCTCGCCGTCCTGGGCGAGGTGATGTACGCCGCGGATGCGGAGTCGAACATCATCCGCGCGATCGACCTGCCGCCGGCCAATCGCGTCCGCACGCTCGCCGGCGGTGATCTGTTCGAGTTTGGCGACGTCGATGGTACGGGCGACGCCGTCCGCCTGCAGCATCCGCTCGGCCTGGCAATGCACGACGGCCGCGTCGTCATCGCCGACACGTACAACCACAAAATCAAGCTGCTGGATCCCGCCACGGGGAAGGTCTGGACGCTGGCCGGCACGGGCACGCCGGGCCACACGGATGGCAAGGGCCGCAAGGCGGAGTTCTACGAGCCCGGCGGGGTCAGCGTCTCAGGCGACGCGATTTTCGTCGCCGACACGAACAACCACGCCATCAGGCGCGTCGATGCGAAAACGGGAGAGAC
>UEXX01000450.1_pt1 | contig 12271 bp, 6 predicted proteins | sample 4301161 | NCBI WGS metagenome assembly UEXX01 (sample SAMEA4773179, study PRJEB27434) | metagenome | biome: 2259; feature: agricultural soil; material: soil | place: USA | collected 2014-09 | depth 0.25 m
AGCAACCCGCGATCGACCGTCGGCACCGTCACCGAGATCTACGACTACCTGCGGCTGCTGTTCGCCAACATCGGCGTGCCGCACTGTCCCAACTGCGGGCGCGAGATCGCCAGCCAGTCGCTCGAGCGCATCATCGATCTGGTGATGACCTACCCGCAGGACGAGCGCATCAACGTGCTGGCGCCGCTGGTCCGGGGACGCAAGGGCGAGTTCCGCAAGGAGCTCGAGGCCCTGCGGACGCGCGGCTTCACGAAGGCGCGAATCGACGGGCAGTTCCGCTCGCTCGAGGACGACATCAAGCTCGATCGGCGCAAGAACCACACGATCGAAGTGGTGGTCGATCGGCTCATCGTACGGTCGGGCATCGAGCGGCGCCTCACCGAGTCGATCGAGACGGCCCTGCAGCTGGCCAACGAGATCGTGGTCATCAACGGGCTCGACGAGGGTGACCGGCTGTTCTCGCGGCGGATGGCGTGCGTCAACTGCGGCATCAGCGTCCCGGAGCTCTCGCCGCGCGCGTTCTCGTTCAACTCGCCGCACGGGGCGTGCCCTGCCTGTCAGGGGCTGGGCGCGATCTGGGACTTCGATCCGGCGCGCGTCGTGCCCGACCCCTCGAAGTCGCTGGCCGACGGCGCCATCGCGCCGTGGGCGCGCGGCGACAAGAAGCTGATCGCCGACGCGCTCGCGTCGCTGTCGGAGACCTTCGGCATCGCGCTCGGCGTGCCGTTTGGCCGCCTGCCGAAGAAGCACCGCGACTTGCTGCTGCATGGGCCGTCGGGCGAGGCTGGCGCGGCCCAGTCGGCGCGCGAGCGGAAAGCAGCGGCGAAGAAGAAAAAGAAGGCGCCGGCGGAGCCGTTCGGCAAGGACTTCGAGGGCATCCTGCCGAACCTGCGCCGCCGCTACAGCGAGGCCACGTGGTCGCTGCAGGAAGACATGGAGCCCTACCGGGCGCTCAGAGACTGTCCCGAGTGCCACGGCGAGCGTCTCAAGCCCGAGAGCCGCGCCGTCCGCGTGAAGGGGCGCCGGCTGTGGGACTACGTGAACCTGCCGATCGCCGACGCGCGGGCCGTCTTCGGCGCGCTCGAGCTCTCGGACCGCGAGTCGATCATCGCCGGCCGCATCCTGAAGGAGATCCAGGACCGCCTGCGCTTCCTCCACGATGTCGGCGTCGGGTACCTCACGATCGCGCGCAGCGCCGCCACCCTCTCGGGCGGCGAGGGCCAGCGCATCCGCCTGGCGACGCAGATCGGATCGAACCTGACCGGCGTGCTCTACGTGCTCGACGAGCCGTCGATCGGCCTGCACCAGCGCGACAACCGCGCGCTGCTCACGACGCTCGGCCGCCTGCGCGATCTGGGCAACACCGTCGTCGTCGTCGAGCACGACGAGGAGACGATACGCAAGGCCGACTACGTCGTCGACCTTGGTCCGGGCGCGGGCGAGCACGGCGGGCGCGTGATCTTCCAGGGAACCCCCGCGGAGCTGCTCGGCCTGGGCCCGCGCGAGGTCGGGGCCACGGGGACAGTCCCCCGTGCGACGGAAGGGGGACAGTCCCCGGCCGAAGGGGGACAGTCCCCGACCGAATCGCTGACGGGCGCGTACCTTCGTGGCGAGCGCCGGATCGAGGCGCCGGCATTGCGGCGTCCCGCGCTGCGCGGCGAGCTCACGATCCGCGGCGCCCGGGCGCACAACCTGAAGAACGTGGACGTCAGCATTCCGCTCGGCACGTTCGTCGCGGTGACCGGCGTGAGCGGATCTGGCAAGTCCACGCTGGTGAACGACATCCTCTACAAGTCACTGGCGCGCACGCTGTACCGCGCCTCCGACGAGCCGGGGCCGCACGACGCGATCGATGGCGTGCCGCTGATCGACAAGGTGATCGAGATCGACCAGTCGCCGATCGGCCGCACGCCGCGCAGCAACCCGGCGACCTATACGGGTCTGTTCACCTTCATCCGCGAGCTGTTCGCGATGCTGCCCGACGCAAAGCAGCGGGGTTTCCGGCCCGGACGCTTCTCGTTCAACGTGAAGGGCGGCCGATGCGAGGCGTGCCAGGGCGATGGCGTCATCGCCATCGAGATGCACTTCTTACCGAACGTGTACGTGACGTGCGAAGAATGTAAGGGCAAGCGGTACAACCGGGAGACCCTCGAGATTCGCTATCGCGGGAAGTCCGTCGCCGACGTCCTGGACCTGACGGTCGATCAGGCGCTGCCGCTGCTCGAGAACGTGCCGCCCATCGCCCACAAGCTGCGCACCCTGAAGGAAGTGGGCCTCGGCTACATCGAGCTCGGACAGTCGGCGACAACGTTGTCTGGCGGTGAGGCGCAGCGCGTGAAGCTGGCGCGCGAGCTGTCGAAGCGCGGCACCGGACGCACGCTGTACATCCTCGACGAGCCCACCACGGGACTGCACTTCGAGGACGTGAAGAAGCTGCTCGATGTGCTCGGCAAGCTCGTAGATCAGGGCAATACGGTGCTCGTGATCGAGCACAACCTCGATGTCATCCGCACGGCCGATCACGTCATCGATCTGGGGCCTGAAGGTGGCGAAGGCGGTGGACGCATCGTGGCGCAGGGCACGCCTGAGGAAGTCGCTCGGACGCCGGGCTCACATACCGGCGGGTTCCTGGCCCAGGCGTTGGGATCGGCGGCCAGCGTCCGCCGAGCCGTCTGAAAATGGGGACTGTCCCCCTTGAGTCCACGCGGTGGGAACTGTCCCTTGAGTCGACGCGGGGGACAGTCCCCACGAACCCGTGCACTGTGGTGCCAGCACCACGGTCGTGGCCGGAAGAAGTGTGGCTCTGGAACCACAAAGTTGGATACGCCGACAGCTCGTCAGTTCTTCAGACCGATGTAAACGTATGCAGTATAGATGCTTATAGGATTTTTCCCACCCTGTAACGCCGCGGCACCCCGTTTGCTACTGCAGGTCCTGCCCGCTCCTGAGTGAGCAGGGAGGCTCATGGACCTTCAGCGCACCCTCAAACGATCGCTCTCCTGCGCCGGAATCGGGCTCCATTCCGGGAGGAAGGTCACGCTTTCGCTGAAGCCGGCGCCGGCGGGCACCGGCATCCGCTTCCGCCGCACCGACCTGGGAGGCGTCGAGATTCCGGCCCGCGTGTCGAACGTGGGCGCCGTCGCCTACGCGACGCAGCTGAAGCTCGGCGAGGCGCGTGTCGAGACGGTCGAGCACCTGCTGGCCGCCCTCGCGAGCACGCGCATCGACAACGCGATCATCGAGCTGAACACGCCGGAAGTGCCGATCATGGACGGCAGCTCCGCGCCTTTCATCTACCTGATTCAGGAAGCCGGCGTGCGCACGCTTGCCGAGCCGCGCAAGTACCTGAAGATCACGCGCCCCGTTACGCTAACGCGCGGCGACAAGCAGATTGCCCTCTTCCCCTCGGACCACTTCAAAGTCAGCTACACCATCGGGTTCGATCACCCGCTGCTGCGCCACCAGGCGCGCACGATCGTGCTGACCGAAGACAGCTTCATCGAAGACATCGCGCCAGCGCGCACGTTCACCTTCCTGAAGGAAGTGGAAATGCTGCGCCAGAACGGCCTGGCGCTTGGCGGTTCGCTCGACAATGCGATTGTCATCGGCGATACCGGCGTGCTGAACAGCTCCCTGCGATACGAGGACGAGTTCGTCCGGCACAAGATCCTGGACCTCGTCGGCGACTTCGCTCTGGTGGGACATCAGGTCGTCGCGCACGCCGTCGTCCATCGCGGCGGCCACGCGCTGCACACGGCGATGGCCGCGCAGCTTCTGCAGGAATCCGACGCGTGGCAGCTGGTCGAGGAGCCGTCGGCGATGCCGGTGGCGACCGGGGCCGTGCCCGTGATCGCGACCAGCTAGACAGCCGTTCGTCCTGAGACTGTCGAAGGACGACCGAGAAGGACTTACGAAGGGCGCGCGAGGACGCGCCCTTTTTCACGTACCGACGATTCCGTCCGCAGTTCCTGCCGCAGGCGCAGCCGCGCCTCGGTGACGGCCATGAGCAGGCTGCCGACCAGCGGCGCCTCGAGCCCCAGCGTCGACGTGACGATCGGGCTCGGCGTGGGCACGATCTGTCCGACCACGCGGCGGACGTCCTCGACCAGGCTGGGGCCCTGCGCGACGAGGGACCCGCCCATCACGATCAGCGACGGATCGATCACCACGCTCAGGTTCGCGGTCGCCACCCCGATGAGCCTGGCCGTTTCGCGCAGCGTCTCGATGGCCCGGCGATCGCCGCCGGCGGCGGCCTCGAAGATCGCTGCCACGCCGCCACCATCGCCGTCTCCCGAGGGATTCGACCACCGCGTGAGGATCGCGCGCTGCCCGGCCAGGGTCTCGAGACATCCGCGCGATCCGAAGTCCTGATCGACGTACTCCATGCCCATGCACATCAAGGCAATCTCGCCAGCCAGGTAGTGGGACCCGTGGTGCAGCTCGCCGTTGACGACGATCCCCGCGCCGATGCCGGTGCCAAGCCAGATGAACGCGCAGCTGTCGTGCCCGCGCGCCACGCCCTGCCACCGCTCCCCGAGAATCGCGAGGTTGACGTTGTTCTCGACGACGACCGGCGCGCGAAGGGCGCGCTTGAGAATCGCCCCCATCGGCACCTTCGACCAGCCCTCGAGGTCCGGCGCGAGCGCGACGACCATGCCGCGTTCGCGGTCGACGGCGCCAGGCGCGCTGGCCCCGACGGCCAGCAGCCGGTTGGGCCCGACATGGGCCTCGCGCATCAGGACGCGCACTTCGTTCGCGATGCGCGCCAGCACTGCCGCCGGCGTGTGCTCCTGCGGCGTCGGCATCACGCGGCGGGCGACGGGCGCGCCGCTCAAATCGGCAATGGCCAGCCGCGTTTGCCGCGGCCCCAGGTCGATGCCGACCACGAAGCCGTGGCGGGCATTGAACTCCATGAACATCGGACGGCGGCCGCCGCGAGACGGCCCGACCCCGAGGTCGCGCACCAGGCCGCCCCGAATCAGGTGGGACGCGAGGCTGCCGACGGTGGGCGCGGAGAGGCCTGTGGCGCGCGTCAGCTCGGCCCTCGTGAACGGGCCCGAGCGGTCCATGACCACGGTCAGCATGCGCTCGAGGTTCAGGCCCCGCAGGTGTGCCGCATGCCTGACATCGTCGTTGTTGCCGGCCCGAGGTCTGACCAGCTTCCGCCTGCGTTGCGCCATCTTTCGAAGTGAGTTTACAAAAGTCGGGCTGGTGGGGCAACCAATGGTTTTTTGGCCGGATTTCCTGCCGGACGGCTCGTCTGCCAGGGGTATGATCCCCGCATGCGTCTCGGCCCGACCATCCTCCTGATCGGCGGGCTCGCTGCGCTCCTTGTTTCCGGGCGCCCTGTTCTCCTGCGCGGGCAGGACGCTCCGATCCGCTTCGAGAACGTCACTGGCGGTTCCGGCCTGACCTTCGTGCTCCAGCAGCATGCGACCCCCGACAAGCACATGGTCGAAACGATGGCAGGCGGACTTGCCGTGTTCGACTACGACGGCGACGGCCGGCCCGACATCTTCTTCACGAACGGCGCGGCGCTGCCGTCCCTGAATAAGCAGACGCCGGCCGACTGGAATCGGCTCTACCACAACGACGGCAACTTTCACTTCAGCGATGTCACCGAGAGGGCCGGCGTGCAGGGCGTCGGCTACGCGACCGGCGCGGCCTCCGGCGACTTCGACAACGACGGACATGAAGATCTGTTCGTCGCGGGCGTCCAGCGCAACCAGTTGTTACGCAACCGCGGCGACGGCACCTTCGAGGACGTGACCGCGAAGGCAGGCATCGCGAACTACACGTGGTCGGTCGCGGCCGGATGGTTCGATTTCGACAACGACGGCTGGCTCGATCTCTTCATCGTCAACTACGTGGACTGGACGCCCGAGACCAACAAGTACTGTGGCGACCGCGCGCGCGACCTGCGGGTGTACTGCCATCCCAAGCACTATCGCGGTCTCGCCAACGCGCTCTACCGCAACCGGCACGACGGCACGTTCGAGGACGTCACGGCGAAGTCGGGCATCGGTGCGCAGGTGGGCAAGGGCATGAGCGTCGCCTTCGCGGACTACGATGGCGACGGCTTTACCGACATCTTCGTGACCAACGATGCCGTGCCCGACTTCCTGTTCCACAATCGCGGCAACGGCACCTTCGAGGAAGTCGGGCTGCTGGCCGGCGTGGCCGTGCCCGCGCACGGGCGACCCGTCTCGAGCATGGGCACCGACTTCCGCGACGTCGACAACGACGGCTGGCCCGACATCGTGCTCACCGCGCTCAACGGCGAGACGTTCCCGTTCTTCAAGAACGACGGAGGGAAGTTCTTTCACGACGCGACTTACCCGAGCGGGCTGGGCGCGGCGAGCGTCCGGATGGCCGGATGGGGCGCGGCGTTCGTCGACCTCGACAACGACGGCTTCAAGGATCTGATCACCGCAAACTCGCACGCCAACGATCGGATCGAAGAGTTCGAGTCGAGCAGCTACCGTCAGACCAACGGCCTCTTCCGGAACGACGCCGGCCATTTCACAGACGTCGCCGCCCTCGCGGGGCCGGACTTCGCCGTGGCGCGCGCGAACCGGGGCGTCGGCGTCGGCGATTTCGACGGAGACGGCCGGCTCGACCTCGTCTTCACGGTGCTCGGCGACGGCGTGCAACTGCTGCGCAACGTCAGCGACGCCGGCCGCCATTGGATCACGCTGCGACTGGTCGGCCGGGCGAGCAGCCGCGACGGCATCCTCGCCCGCGTGAAAGTCGGGTCGCAGGTCGATCAGATGACAACGTCCGTGGGTTACGCGTCGTCGAGCAACTACGGCGTGCACTTTGGACTCGGCGCCGCGAAGACGATTGAGCGAATCGAGATCGCGTGGCCGAGCGGGAAGAAGCAGGTGCTGGAGAACGTGGCAGCGGATCAGGTGCTCACGGTGACGGAGCCCGAAGGTAAGTGACGGCAGGGCTGCACGGCCGAACTAAAGTTCGGCCCTACGACTACACGCTTGTCACGAAGACGTACGTAGCACGCTGTCATGAAGACGTACGTAGCACGCTGTCATGAAGACGTACGTAGGGCCGAACTTTAGTTCGGCCGTCGCCGCGTCACATCGTGACGTCGAAGAATCTCTTCAGCGCCAGCGCGAAGGCGAGGGTCAACGCGAGATACACGCCCGCCCAGCCGATGTTCCAGCCGGCGATGCGGAATTCGCGCGACGGGTAGTCGATCGCGATCGACGTCAGGCCGTCGCCCGGTGGGACCGGGGGTTCCGACGGGTTGAGCAGCTGAGACGTCAGGCTCGCATCGGGCCGGACCGGCGATCGACGTCCGACGGCATCCGAGACGACCAGCGACTTGCCAACCTCCGCGCCGCCCATCCGCACACGCAACTCGTAGGCGCCGGTCTGACGCGGCCTGATTCGCCAGACGATTTCGCGCTCCGACGGCAGCACGACGCCCGGCGTCTCGATGCGAATGGCATCAGGCGCCTCGAGCGTCGCGGATCCGTCCGCGCCAGCCTCCGCGAGCCTCGCCTTCACGAGCGCCGAACGGCCGACGGCAAGTCCCTCGTAGCCGAAGTGAAACTCCATGTGCAGCATCAGCACGCCCAGCGGCACGATCAGCCACAGGGTTGGCGCGAGCGAGAGCCGGAGGTAGGTCAGGCTGTGGCGGACGACCTCTCCCTGCGCACGAAACAGCAGGACGAGGTCGTCGTTGAACAGGCGCATCTCGAAAATGGCCGCCTGCATGGCCTGTTTCGCCGCGGCGAGCGCCGGTTGATCGGCGGTCCATTTGAAGGCGAGGAGGACCGCGATTGCCGTCACGAGCGAGAGCAGGACCAGGCCCGCCATCGGGGGCATCCACGCGAGCGGCGCCATGACGGCGTCCAGGATAGCCGTCAGCGCGCGGTTCACCGGTGTCACGGCAGGCCTCAGGAGATGTAGCCGAGGCCCTTCAAGCGCTTCTTCACTTCCTCGTCGCTGTCGGCCGTCTCGAGCCGTGCGATCTCCTTCTCGAGGGCGTGGGCGATGAACTCGTCCGCCGAGGAATAGCCCGCAAGATCCGCGTACCGCTTGACCTTGGCCAGCAACGCCTTGTCGAGTTTCACATTCGATCCGAACATGATTCAGTGCTCCTCGAGGCCGAACTAAAGTTCGGCCCTACGTACTCTGCTGAAGTTTGGCCCTACGTATTGCGCTGAAGTTCGGCTCCCCAAGGCCGAACTAAAGTTCGGCCCCACGTACCGTGCTGAAGTTCGGCCCTACGTACTGCGCTGAAGTTCGGCTCCCCAAGGCTGAACTAAAGTTCGGCCCTACGTACGGTGCTACTGCGAGGGGAACCCCTCGATACCCAGCTCCGCGAGAATGGCCGGCGCCAGTTCTTTCAGGCTCGGCGCCTTCCGTCGCAGCGGCCGGCTGGTCAGCAGAATGCCCGGCACGGCCTCCGGATCCATGCAGTGGTCGCCGGTCCACGCGCTGCGATTGTCCGTGAGCACCTCGGGCGACACGCCGCCGAGCGCGGTGTCGTCCGACGCGCGCGTGCCCTTCGCGTAGCCGACGATCAGGTCGGGCGCGAGGTCCTCGTCCCCTGACAACCGATAGACGTCTTCGCGACGGAAGACATGTGTGATCGCCGGCGCGCTCGTGCGCGGGTCGGTCGTCTGCAACAGTTTCCCGCTGATCTCGCGCACCAGCGCATCGCGATCGGCCGGATCGACGATACCAGACGACTCGCGCCCCCGAAGATTGATGTACAGGCCGTTCAGCCCCAGGCCGTACGCGCGTGTGGCCGACCAGTCGATGTCGTCGAACGTGGCGCCACGGGCGATCCGTCGACCGGGCCGGAGCGTCAGGTACCCGTTCTCGCGCAGCCAGGTGTTGAGGTTGAAGCTCCGACGCCATGACGTGAACCCGTGGTCCGACATGACGACGAGCAGATCGTCCGGGCCCAGCCGCGCCAGCGTTCGGCCGACCACGGCATCCATCTCGACGTAGAGGTTTTCGACCACGAGCCGATACTGCGGATCGACGGCGGGATCGTAGGCCGGATGCCCGGGGTCCATCGGCCGCCACATCATGTGCGAGACCTGATCCACGTTGCCGAAGTAGTAGAACAGGAACCCGTCGGTGAACCTGTCGAGCACCCAGGCATACTGCCGCTCGACTTCATCGGCGGCCAGGCGTGCCTGCGCCAGGAATTCCGCCGTCGTCAGAACGCCAGTCTTGAGACCTTTAGTGTCCTCAGGCATTCCCTGGGTGTAGAAGCGCCCGGTGGCTCGCGCGAGATCGCCGGCGTATGCGCCCGGCGCCGAGATTGGCAACGCAGGCGCCAGCGGATCGAGGTTCAAGGGCGTGACATACAGCGCAAACTGCGGTGAGAGCTCTTTCACGTAAAAGCGGCACTGCGCGCGCAGCTCTCCCCACGCCAGGCTGAACCGCACGGGCACCCAGTCGCTCCACTCGCCGACGCGCAGGACCCGCTCCTCGTCGCCGACGACGATCTTCGCGAACGTGCGCGAGGCGTCGATGTGCGCAGCGAAGTCCGCCGTGACCTTCACGGGCTCTTTCAGCAGCGGATCGTCCGGGCCCTCGAGCATAGCGTGCACCATGTGGTCGCGCACCTCGACGGGCACGATGGTGCCGCCCGCGACCGGGCCGCCAGCGGCAAAGGGATCGGAGGTGTAGTACGAGAACGTGCCGTAGGTGCCGAGCAGATCCGGCGTGCCCATCCCGCTCAATTCCCTGGTCGCGTGTCCCGACGGCGGGAAGTCGGCGGGCATGCGAACGACCGTCGTGTCGATGCCGTGTTCCTCGAGCAGATCCCAGAAGGCGCGGCCCTTCCTGAGCAGCTCGACGCGGCCAGCCGTCAGCGGCAGCTGCCATTTGCCCAACGAGACGAAGTGGCTGGGCGGCACCGCCCGGCTCGTCGAGAGAAACGGCGTCATCGTCTTCGGGTCGCGGTGGATGAAGTCGAAGATGCCGTGGCCGCCGGGGTCCAGGCCGGTGATGAAGGACGACCATGCGACAGGGCTCTGGGGAGGAATTGACGTGCCCAGCTGTCTGAAGCTGCCTCGTTCGCCGAGCTTCGCGAAATTCGGCAGGCGTCCCTGAGACATCAGATCCCTGGTCAGGTGGAAGTCGAGGCCGTCGAACCCCAGCACCACGACCCGGCGCCCGAGGGCCCGGTGATGCCGGCCACACGCGGACGTCAGGAGCAGCAGCACCGCGCTCAGGCACACCGCCACGATCGTGATCGGCCGCCGGCTCATGCCAGGCCTCCCAGCGGCCGGCCGTCCATGTAGGCGGGCGGCTCGATGCCGAACAGCGTGAGTGCCGTGGGCGCGATGTCGATCAGCGCGGGGTTCTTCGTGTCGATTTTCCTGTTGCAGAAGAAAACGCCTGGCACCAGGCGCGGGTCGATGCAGTGGTCGCCGCTCCAGGCCTTCGTGTTGTCGTCGAAGATCGGCCCAGCCACGACGCCGGTGGCTCCCATCCACGACACGCGATAGCCCGCGTTGTATCCCATGAGCAGGTCCGGCGCGTTCTCGACGTAGGGCCCCGAGTAGAGCTTCGACGTGTCGAATGCCTCGCGGATCGCGACGTCACCGGCATCCCGAAGACCGGTCAACTTTCCTCCAAGCTCCGCTTTCAGCGCGGCGGCGTCCGCGCCTGGCTCGACGATGCCCTGCGCTTCCCGGCCCTTGACGTTGAGGAAGATGCCGGTGAGCCCGATGGAGTAGGCCCTGGTCGCGGACCAGTCGACGTCTGCCAGCCACTCGCCGCGCCCCTCGGTGCCGGGCTTGAGCGCGAGGTAGCCCTCCTGTCGCAGCCACGCGTTGAGGTTCACGCCGCGGCGAAATGAGTTGAAGCCGTGGTCCGACACCACCATCAGCACATCGTCTTTGCCGAGCTGCTGCATCACGCGGCCGACCATCGCGTCGTTGTGCCGGTAGAGATCGAGGATGGCGTCCTGATGGCCATCCGGGGCCTTCTGATGTGCCGGGTGCTTCGGGTCGAGATACCGCCAGAACATGTGCTGAATGCGATCGGTTGCGTCGAACACGCAGACGAGTGTGCCCCTGCGCAGCCGGCTCAGGGCCGAGAAGAACATGTCCTGCCGTTCGCGATCGATGTCGTAAGTCTGCTGCAGGAACACGCGCTCGTCGGTGACGCCCTCGTTGAGCGCCCAAGTATCCTCGGCGAGGCCCAGGGTGGCATACGGGCCGATCCGCTTCGCCAGGTACATCGAGTAGTAGAGCGGGTGCGACACCGGCATTGCCGGCTTGGCGGGATCGAGGTTGATGGGCGACATGTACATCGAGAAGTGGTCGTCCATCTCGATGATCAACAGCCGTGTGATGCCCGACACGGAGATGCCTGGCGCCGCCTTGAACCGGAGCGCCACCCATTCGCTGAGCTGTCCGGGAGTCAGCGTGACCTGTGCGCCACCCGCATCGACATGCACCTGTTTCGCGGAACGGTTCAGGGTGAGGCGCAACGGCACGTTCAATGGCCGCCCATCAGCCGCGAACGGGTTCTCCGGCCCTTCCACCGTCGTCTCGATGCGATCGCCGTCGAGGGCCACGGCGACTCGCGTGCCGCCCTCGGAGAATCGCTCGCCTGACTGGCGCGTTGTGAACAGCAGGAATGTCCCCTGCGTGCCGAGCAAGTCGGGCACCGACATCGCGCTCAGCTCAGCGCCGTAGAACCGGTCGGGAGGAAACGTGATCGGGACGCGAAGGATGGTGCTCCAGATGCGGTGCTCGCCGAGAACGACCCAGAACGGCCGCGACTTCCGCAGCAACCGCAGCTCCGGCCGTTCGCGCGGGATGCGATAGCGTCCGATCTTGAAGTACTTCGTTACGCGTCCGACGTACGCTCCGGTCAGCACCGGCAGGTACGTGCGCCGATCGCGATCGATGAAATCGAAGATGTTGTGGCGGCCCGGCTGCGTGCCCGTGCTGAACGACGACCAGGCGACTGGCGACACTGACGGGAACGTCGTCTGCAGCCGGCGATATGCGCCCGTCTCTTTGAGCGCCTTGAAATTGGGCAGGTGCCCGTCGGCCATGAACCGATCGGTAAGCGCGGGGTCCTGGCCGTCGAGCCCGACGATCACGAGCCGTCGGATGCGGGCACGCGGCGGAGGGCCTCGGCGCAGCCTCCGCCACAGCATGCGGAACGGCCAGAAGAGCAGTGAGGCCAGCGCCGCAACGAGCGTCGTGAAGAGCACGAGGAACGAGGAGAGCAGCGCGAAGCCGGCGCCCGGACCGACGTACGCGTC
>UEXX01000447.1_pt1 | contig 12263 bp, 10 predicted proteins | sample 4301161 | NCBI WGS metagenome assembly UEXX01 (sample SAMEA4773179, study PRJEB27434) | metagenome | biome: 2259; feature: agricultural soil; material: soil | place: USA | collected 2014-09 | depth 0.25 m
CCGTATCGCACCAGGTCGTCCATCACCTTGCGCGCGAGATTGCTCGGCACGGCGAAGCCGATGCCCTGATAGCCGCCGCTCTGTGAGTAGATGGCCGTGTTGATGCCAACCAGTTCGCCGCGGCTGTTGATGAGCGCGCCACCCGAGTTCCCCGGGTTGATGGCCGCGTCGGTCTGGATGAAGTCCTCGTAGCCGGCCGCGCCGATGTTCGACCGCCGCAGCGCCGAGACGATGCCGAGCGTCACGGTCTGGCTCAGCTGGAACGGGTTCCCGATGGCGAGCACCCACTCGGCGACCTTCAGCTTGCTGGAGTCGCCCCACGGAATAGTCGGCAGGCCGCGCGCGTTGATCTTGAGCAGCGCGATGTCGGTGAACTGATCGGCGCCAACCACCTGCGCCCGCAGATCGCGCTTGTCGGACAGCGCCACGCGAACCTCGGTGCCGCGCGTGAGCGCGCCGAGCACGTGCACGTTCGTGAGCACGTAGCCATCGGGCGAGACGACGACGCCGGAGCCGAGTGACAGGTCACGCTGGCTCTGTCCGCCGAAGACGTCCATGTCGCCGAAGAAATACTGATAGAACGGATCGTTGCTGAACGGGCTGTTCTGCCGCCGCAGCGGCTGCAGCGACGAGATGTTGGTCACCGCATCCACCGTCCGCGCGGCGACCTCCGTGAAGTCGGGACCGGTCGGAAGCGGGCGTGACGGCGACGTCGTGGACGCCGGCTGGGCCGATCCCGCCGCGGGCGCAGCTGTGGCCTGGTCGGCCGACCGCATGCGCCCCGTGAGCACGAGGCCTGCGGCGAAGCCGGCGAAGACCAGGAGGCTGATGAAGGCGAAGCGTCGGGCCACGTCAGCTGACGTCGATGCGGCGCGGCGCGCTGCCGGCCGTTTTGGGCACGGTCACCGTGAGCACGCCGTCGTGGAACTCGGCGGTGATGTCGTCCGCACGAACAGAGCTGGGCAGCGAGAAGCGGCGATGGAACGAGCCGTGGCCGCGCTCCACTCGGTGGTACCGCTCGCACGGGACATCGGGCTTGCGTCGCGTCCCCTGCAGCGTGAGCTGTCCGTCGTGAAACCGGATGTCGATATCCTCGCGCGAGAGGCCCGGCAGCTCGGCCGAAACGATGAAGGCGTCCGAGGTCTCGTAGAGATCGACCGGCGGCGTCCAGCCAGCCGCTTCGACGCCCGAGAGCCGCTCCATGCGTTCCTGGAGGGCGAGCAGGTCGCGCATTGGATCCCAGCGCGTGAAAGCCATCCGGAAAATCGTAGCATGTTTGAAGAATCCGCGGGATCTGTGGTACTCTCGCAAGGTTCTACACCCGCTGGATACCGCAACCAATGGCCACGATTCAGGCGACCAAGCTGCGCAAGGGCATGTTGTTCAAGCTGGACAACGACCTGTTCCGCGCGCTCGATGTACAGCACGTCACGCCCGGCAACCTCCGCGGGTTCGTGCGCGTGAAGGCGCGCAACATCCGCAGCGGCACCCTGGCCGACAACAAGCTGCGATCGGAAGATCTCGTGGAGCGCGCGACGCTCGACGAGCGGGCGATGCAGTACATGTACAACGACGGCACCGACTACTACTTCATGGACACCGACACGTTCGAGCAGATCCACATCTCGAGCGAGGCCCTCGGTGATTCAGTCAATTACCTCCTCGCCGAGATGGTGATCCAGGTGGAGTTCTACGGCAGCGAGCCGGTCGGCATCGAGCTGCCGCAGACGGTGGACCTGCTCGTGGAGGACACGACGCCGGCGATCAAGGGCGCGACGGCGAGCGCGCAGCTCAAGCCGGCGACCCTCGAGACGGGCCTTGTCGTCCAGGTGCCGCCCTTCGTCAACACAGGGGACAAGATCCGCGTCAGCACCGACACGGGCGAATATCTCGCACGCGCCTAGTTTGTGGCGGCGGGGCTTTCGCCCCGCACTAATCTGCTGCGGCGGGACCCTCGTCCGCACTCGCCCGCCCGCAACCTCACCGAGGCTGCCGATGGACGTCATCCGTAAGATCCCGAACCAGGGGTGGATCGAAGTCATCACCGGAAGCATGTTCAGCGGCAAGAGCGAGGAGCTGATCCGGCGCGTGCGCCGCGCGCAGATCGCCCGCCAGAAGGTCCAGGTCTTCAAACCGCGCGTCGACGATCGCTTCGGCGAGGAGTACGTCGTCAGCCACAGCCAGATTCGCGTGGCAGCCGAGACCGTCGGCTCGGCGCGCGATCTGCTGGACGCGGTGCTCCCCGATACGGAGGTCGTGGGGATCGACGAGGGGCAGTTCTTCGACGCCGAGCTGCCAATGATCTGCAACACGCTCGCGGACCAGGGGCGCCGTGTGATCGTCGCGGGGCTCGATCAGGACTACCTGGGCAAGCCCTTCGAGCCGATGCCGCAGCTGATGGCGATCGCCGAATACGTCACCAAGACGCAGGCCGTCTGCATGGTCTGCGGCAACCCAGCCAGCCACACGCAGCGGCTCGTGCCGAGCAGCGACCGCCTGCTGCTGGGCGCGCAAGGGACCTACGAGGCCCGCTGCCGCCAGTGCTTCGACCCCACGCTGTCGAACAAGTAACGGTACCCGTACAGGGGACTGTCCCCCGTACGGGTACCAGTACAGGGGGACTGTCCCCCGTACATCTCAAGGGGGACAGTCCCCAGTACACTGAACACTCCGCTATCCTGAGACAGCCGCACTGCCGACCTCGTGGCATCGCCAGACGCGATCAATCCCCACACGGATCCCGATTCGCGGACTCCAGACCCGCTCGCCGACCGGCAGTCCCCAATCCTCGACGCAGATCGCCGAACGCGTGACGTCGAGGCCGTTCTGCTGCAGCGTGATCCCAAGTGCCTTCGACAGGTTGCCCGGCCCCCGGCAGAGCGCGTTCAGGTCGATCGCCGACGGCGGGCGCGACGTGCTCCGCGCACGTCGGCGCCGCATCAGCGGAATCCCCTCGAGCGGCTCCAGCGCCCGCAGCAGCACGGCGGCGGGAAACCCGTTCGACTCGGTGACGATGTTCGTGAGGTAGTGGATGCCGTAGTTCAGGTAGACGTACGCGATGCCTGGCCGGCCGTAGAGCGGCGCGTTGCGTTTCGTGGGGCCCGGCGCCGCATGGCAGGCCGGGTCGTCCTCGCCGATGTAGGCCTCCACCTCGACGATGCGGCCCGCCGTCCGGCCGGCGGGCACCTCGTGGACCAGGACCTTGCCAATCAGATCAGCGGCGACTTCGAGCGTCGGCCGCGCGTAGAAGCCGCGCCGGAGGCGGGGCCGCCTCACGGCTTCGCGACGGTCCCGTAGGCGCGCAGGCGACGGATGGCTTCGGACGTCGATTCGACCACCTCGGGCGCCGGATCTTTCAGCAGCGGCTCGAGCGCGGCGATCTCGCCGACGTGCCGGCTCGCTCCGAGTACCTCCACGGCAATCATGCGCGTCGAGGGATTGGGCGTGCGCAGCAGCGCGTGGATGGCGTCGGGCTTCAGCACCGCGATCTCGGCCAGGTACACCTTGGCCTGCACGGCGATATCCGGGTGCTCCAGCGCATCGGCGATCGCGACGACGTCCGCCTGGCCGAGCATGAACCGCGCGTACGACGCCGCGAGCGCAACGCCCGAGTCGTTGACACCGGTGGCCGATTCGTTGATCGCGGGGAGCGAGCCTTGATCCCCAATGCGGCCGAGGCCTTCGATCGACAGCAGCCGGAACGGGATGTACGGGTTGGCCAGCAACGCGCGCAGCACCGGCGCTGAGCCCGAGCTGGCGATGCGCGTTACCGCGTGCAGCGCCCCCGCGCCCTCTTCGTTCTTGCCGTAGTAGCTCGCCCGATCGGTCAGCGCCTGGACGGCGTGCTCGAATTTCAGCCAGCCGAGCGAATCCATCGCCCACCGGCGCACGAGCGCGTCCTTGTCGTTCATCGCGGTGATGAGCGCGTCGCCCACGGCGGCAGGCGCCGATGCGCCGTCGTTGGGCGCGAACACGCGCCCCGCCACGCGCGCGATCACCTGCCGGGTCGAGGCATCCTGGTGCGTCAACCCGCTGACGACGTCGGCGACGACAATCGGCTGCGCCGACGCATTCATCGGCCCCATCGCGGGCGATGCAAGAACGCCCAGTGCGTAGGCAGCGGCAAAGCGAATCCGGGACGACTCGTCCTGCCGCATCACCGAGCAGAGGTTGACCAGGACTTCGCCGGGCACCGCCGCCGGAATCGATGCCAGCGGGCCGGCCTCGAACGCCAGCTCCGGCAAGGTGCTGGTGCGGCCGATGGCGGTGACGCCCCACGGCCGCTGAGCCAGGTCGGCGCGCACGATGTAGATCTTGAGCAGCGACTCGATCGCGGCAAACTGGACGTCATCGTTGCCGTCGAGGAGCAGCGCAGCCATCGGCACGGCCGCCTCCGCGCGTGCAGCGTCGCCGAGCGAGTGGAGCGCGTCGATCCGAGTGCGTGTGCTGGGGTTCTTCAGGGCGTCGATCAAGGCATCACTGCCGGTCTGCGCGGCGAGGGGCGCCGCCGCAAGCCATCCGAGTACTGCCAGTCCCACCAGCGCGCGCTTACTCATCTTTACCTCCCGCATAGGCATGCGTGCGGCTCGAAGCCAGCACCGTCTGAAGAAACCGTCCCGTGTGCGACGCGGCATTCGCCGCAATCTGCTCTGGCGTGCCCGTCGCCACCACCATGCCGCCGGCCTCGCCGCCCTCGGGCCCGAGGTCGATGACGAAGTCCGCCGTCTTGATGACATCGATGTTGTGCTCGATGACCAGCAGCGAGTGTCCCTGCTCGAGCAGCTTGCGAAACGCGCCGAGCAGCTTCGCGATGTCGTCGAAGTGCAGGCCCGTGGTCGGCTCGTCGAGCACGTAGAGCAATCGCTCGCCACCCGTGGCTGCCAGGTGCGCCGCGATCTTGATCCGCTGCGCTTCGCCGCCCGACAGCGTCGTCGCCGGCTGCCCCAGGCGAAGATAGCCCAGGCCGATCTCGTCGAGCACCTGCAGGCGCCGCAGCACCTTCGGCGACGTGCTGAAGAAGGCCAGCGCCTCGCGCACCGTCAGGTCGAGCACCTGATGGATGTTGCGGCCACGGTACTTGACCTCGAGGACCTGCGGCTTGAAGCGCTTGCCATCGCACTGATCGCAGGGAACGAACACGTCGGCGAGAAACTGCATCTCGACGCGGACCTCGCCCTCCCCTTCGCACGCCTCGCACCGGCCGCCGGGCACGTTGAACGAGAAGTGGCTGGCCGTGAGGCCGCGGCTGCGGGCGTCCTTCGTGGCTGCGAACAGTTCCCGGATGGGGTCGAACGCCTTCAGGTAGGTGACGGGATTGCTCCGCGGCGTGCGGCCAATCGGCGTCTGATCCACCAGCACCGTATCGGAGATGAACTCCGTGCCCTCGATCGACTTGAACACGCCGAGCTTGCGCTCGCCTGACGACTCACCCTTGGCCCGCTTCACGCCTGCGTAGATGATGTCGTGCACCAGCGTCGACTTGCCCGACCCGCTGACGCCGGTGATGGCCGTCAGCGTCCCGAGCGGGAACGACACGTCCACGTGCTTCAGGTTGTTCGAGGCGGCGCCCGTGATCCGCAGGCGCTGCCCGGTGCCGCGGCGGCGAGTCGCCGGCACCGTGATTGACAGTTCCTCGCGCAGGTACTTGGCGGTCAGCGACCGCGGCTCGCGCTTCAGGCCCTCGAGCGTGCCTTCGAACACGACGCGGCCGCCCTGCTCGCCCGCGCCAAGCCCCAGGTCGACGATGTAGTCGGCGACGCGGATCATGTCGGCATCGTGTTCGACGACGACCACGGTGTTCCCCTGGTCGCGAAGCTGCCGGAGGATCGTGATGAGCCTGAGGTTGTCGCGCGGGTGCAGACCGATCGACGGCTCGTCGAGGACGTAGAGCGTGTCCACGAGCGCCGAGCCAAGCGAGGTCGCCAGGTTGATGCGCTGCGATTCGCCGCCCGACAGCGTTGACGACAGCCGGTCCAGCGTGAGGTAGTCGAGGCCGACGTCGGCGAGGAACTGCAGCCGCCGCGTGATCTCGGCCAGCACCTTGCCAGCAATCGCGGCGTCCTGCTCGCCCAGCGCGAGATCGCCGAAGAACGTGCGGGCCTGGCTCACCGTGAGCGCGGACACGCGATCGATCGTCCGGCCGCCGACGCGCACGTCCCGCGCCTCGCGGCGCAGCCGCGTGCCGTTGCAGTCCGGGCACGTCAGATAGCCGCGGTAGCGGCTCAGGAACACGCGGACGTGCACCTTGTATTTCTTGCGTTCGAGCCAGCTGAAGAACCCGCGGATGCCGCCGTAGCCGGCGCCGTCCCCCTCGACGACCAGGCGGCGCTGATCGTCGGCCAGGTCCTCCCACGGGGTGTCGAGCGGGATGCCCAGCCGCTTGGCCTCCCGCTTCAGCTCGGCCAGCTCCGATCGGTAGTGCGGCTTGGTCCACGGCTCGATCGCGCCCTGGCGAATCGACTTCGTCGGATCCGGGACGACGAGCGTCATGTCGAGCTCGATGACGTTCCCGAAGCCATGGCACGTCGGGCAGGCGCCGAACGGGTTGTTGAAGGAGAACAGCCGCGGCTGCGGATCTTCGTAGGTGATGTTGCAGCGGCGGCACTCGAAACGCTCGCTGAACTGATGCAGCGTGGGAGCACCGCCCTCCGCGGAGTACGTGGGCCCGAGCTTTTGCTCGGGCGGCAGCTTCAGCTCGGGCAATAGCTGCAGGGCAAACGCGGCGCCGCCGCCTTCGCGATATGCCGTCTCGATCGAATCGGCCAGCCTCGCGCGGGCCTCGCCGTCGATCTGGATGCGGTCCACCACCACCTGGATCGCCGCTCGGCCGGCCAGCGCGGCCAGGTCAACGTCCTCGAGGCCGACAGTCTGGCCGTCGACGAGCAGCCGGCGGAACCCGCGCCTCGACAGGCTCTGGATCGTTTCGCGGAGTGCCGCCGTCGCCCCCGAGCTGGCAGACCCGTTGCCGTTGCGCTCGGCCGGCTCAGCTTCGCCGTTGTCGCCCTCTTCCAGGTCCGCGGCCGGCGGCTGATCCGGCACCGCGACCACCGGCATCTCGAACCCTACCAGCAGCCGCGTCCCCTCGGGCAGGGCGGCCAGGCGCCGCGCCACCACGTCGGCGGTCTCGCGCGTCACCTCGTTCCCGCAGTTCCTGCAGAGCGTCTTGCCGACGCGCGCCCACAGCAGGCGCATGTAGTCGTGGATCTCCGTGGTCGTTCCCACGGTCGAGCGCGGGTTGCGGATGCTGTTCTTCTGGCGGATTGCAATCGCCGGACAGATACCCTCGATCCGGTCGACGTCGGGCTTTTCCATCCGCTCGAGGAACTGCCGCGCGTAGGCCGACAGCGACTCCACGTAGCGCCGCTGGCCCTCGGCGTAGATCGTGTCGAAGGCGAGCGAGGACTTGCCCGACCCGCTGACGCCGGTGACGACAATCAACCCGCCGATGGGCAGGGTGACGTCGGCGTCCTTCAGGTTGTGCGTGCGAGCGCCGCGGACGATGAGATGCGCGGCCGAAGTAGCGACATCCGACATGAAGCCCACCAGCGAGGCCCCTGGGGAGGACCCTAAACCACTGATGGTACCTGAGAAATGGTGTGAACTGAAAGAGGCGATTACGCCGGGATGTCCAGCGCGTCGTCGAGCGGCTCGGAGGCGTCGTGCCGCCACGGCAGGCGGATGGTGACCTGGAAGCCGCCCTGGCCCGCCGGCCCGGCCGACATCGTGTGTGCGCCGGGGTAGAGATGCTCCAGCCGCTGGCGGGTGTTCCCCAGCCCGATGCCCTCGCTGATCGGACGACGATCGTCCGCCCACCCGCGCCCGTCGTCGGCCACGCGGAGCTCGAGCTGATCGCCGAATCGGCGCGCCGTCACGCTGACGGTACCGCCCACGGCCAGGCCTCCGAACCCGTGCTTGATAGCGTTCTCGGCGAGCGGCTGCAGCAGCAGCACCGGCACGAGGACGCCGCGCGCCTCCTCGTCGATGTCGAAGGCGCTGCGCAGGTGTCCCGCGAAGCGCACGCGCTGGATGTCCAGGTACTGCTCGAGCAGCGTGAGCTCGCGCGAGAGTGGGACCTCCTGCTGGACCTGGCTGCGAAAGACCGCGCGCAGCAGGTCACCCAGTCGCACGAGCATCGACTCGGCTCCGTGGGGGTCGCGGTGTACGAGCCCGGTGAGCGTGTTCAGCGCGTTGAAGAAGAAGTGGGGGTTGAGCTGGCGCTGGAGTGATTCGAGTTGTGATTCGACCAGCCGCGCCTCGAGACGCGCTTCGCTGACCTCGCGACGGCGCAGTTCGCGTTGAGCACGCAACGCGTGGTGCGCGGCGACAATGCCCCAGTAAAGGAGGAATTGCCATTCGAACGTATACAACAGCGCCCAGGTCAGCAGCGGGCCGAACGCCAGCGGCCTGCCGAGCAGCGTCTCCTGGCCTGCGACGCTCAGCACCGCGAGCTTGAACACGGCGTTCAGCGCCGATTGGATGAACGCAAAGGCCAGGCTGGCACAGACGTGAAACGCCAACGGCAGGGCCCGGCGTCCGTCGCGAATGGGCACGCGATCCGCGACCATCCACGCGACCGGGAGCGACGCCAGCCACACTGTCCAGGAGAGAACGTTGAACAGGACGACCCACACGTACTGCCCCTGGGGCGTCGAGGGGATCGACGGGATCAGCCAGCCCTGGAGGATGTAGGACAGCGTGCCCGAGGTGATACCGACGAGCGGGCCGAGCGCCAGCAGCCGCCCGAAGGAGACGGGGAACGTCAGGGGCGAGGAGTCGCGCGAACTCATGCGCTCGACGCCATGATGCCACAGGGCCCGTGACCGGCCGTCACAGCCTGCACGGGTTCGTCACGCGAAACTACCGCTTCGTCACTTGCCGTAGTACTGTGCGCGCTTTTCCTTGAGGAATTGGACCGAGCGCGCCAGTTCGTCGAGGCCATTCATCCCATCCTCGACGGAAATCCAGCCCGTAAAGTTCACGCTCTTCAGAGTCTGGAAGATGGCGTCGTAGTCGTTCGCGCCTTTTCCCGTTTCTCCATGGCGGAGCTTGTCGGGGTAGCCGACCGTCCCGTCGGCCAGGCGGATCTCCTCCAGGGTTGTCCCCGGCACCAGGTACCGGTCCGACGCGTGCATCGTCACGACGCGGTGCTTGATCTTTTCGAGGAACGCGATCGGGTCGAAGCCGCCGACAACGGCGTTCGAGGGATCGTACTGGACGCCGAAGTGGCGAGACTCCCCCACCGCGTCCAGCAGCGCGAGGAACGGCTCCTCCTGCTGCGCGAACTCGGCGTAGAGCCAGTCGCCGACCTTGTAGTGGTTCTCGAGGCACAGGATCACGTCCCGCGTTGCCGCGTAGTCGATCGATCGTGTGATGCACTCCGCCGCGCGCGCGACGCCCTCGGCAATCGAGAGTCCGGGGTACTTCTGCCCACTCAGCGTCCTGCAGTACTTGGCGCCGATGCGCACGCTCAGGTCGATGGCCTTCTTCTGCCGCTCCACCTGGCGAAGCCGCTCGTCAGGGTCTGGATGCGTGAAGTCCGGAGAGAAGCAGAGCATCGACGAGATCTGCCCCGTCTCGCGCATCGCGTCCATCACGGCCGCCACGTCGGGCTCGTCGTAGCTCGGAAAGAACTCGTCGTAGTGCTCGACGCCTTCGCCGCCCAGCGTGGCGGCGTCATGGATCCATCCGACGTAGCTGCGCTCGCCGCGTACGAGCTCGTCGAAGTAGCACTTGGGGAACACGGAAATGCGTGGAAGGGACATAGGAATGACGATTGACGATTGACGATTGACGATTGACGATATTGACGATTGACGATTGACGATTGACGAATGGCGAATGGCGAATGGCGAATGGCGAATGGCGAATGGCGAATGGCGAATGGCGAATGGTAGTCGTAGGGCCGAACTTTAGTTCGGCCATCAGTCGTAGGGCCGAACTTTAGTTCGGCCAACCAACCTCAAAAATTCGGCGGCGCGCCGACTGGGTACTGCTCCATGTCCATGACGGCGCCGGTTACGAGCGCGCTGGCGTCCGACGCGAAGTAGACGACGGCGTTGGCGACATCGGCGGGCAGCAGCAGGCGGCCCCACGGCCGCGTTCGCATCGCCTCGTCCAGCCAGTTGTCGCCCTTCCCTTCCAGCTTCTTGACCCTGTCCTCGCCCTCGGTGAGTGTCCAGCCGACGTTGATCTGGTTGACGCGGATCCGGTACTTGTTCAAGTACGACGCGCAGTTCTTCGTGAGCGTCATCAGCCCGCCTTTGGACACCGAATACGGACAGAGCTTCGGCTCGCCGATGTAAGCGTTCACCGAGCCGATGTTGACGATGGCGCCGCCGTTGACCTTGAGCAGCGGAATGGCCGCCTGCGTGAGCAGCAGCGGCGCGCGCAGGTTCACGGCGAAGATGCTGTCGACGACGTCGAGAGGAACACTCTCGATGTCGCCGCGCGTCGTGAGCGCGGCGTTGTTCACCAGGATGTCGAGGCCGCCGAACGTGGTCTGTGCGAAATCAATGAGTCCGCGACACGCGCCCGCGTCCGACAGGTCCGCGCGATGCCATACCGCCTGGCCTCCGCCGCGGGTAATCGCGTCGAGCGTGAGCCGCGCGCCAGCCTCGTCCCGCCCATGCACGACGACCTTCGCGCCGAGTTCCGCGAACCGCAGCGCGATCCCGCGCCCGATTCCGGACGTCGATCCGGTGACAATCGCAACTCGTGTCGTTAGCATCCTTCCGGTCCACCGCCGAGCGCAGCGAGGCACGCCCGCGCGAACGAAGTGAGCGCGCCCCCGCGAGGCCGAAGGCCGAGCGCCCTTCTATGCCCCGAGGCCCGGCATGAGCACTGACTTGATGACCTTGCCGTTGTGCATCGCGGCGAAGGCGTCATGCCATCCGGGCAGATCGGCCTTCAAGCCGACGATCAGATCGGCCTTCGTGAGACCAGCGGCGATCAGGCCGATCACGCGTTCCCAGATCGGGTAGTTGTGACTGAACGAGCCTTGGAGGCGGACGTTCTTGAGCACGAGCGGGTTCAGATCGATCGGGATCTGATCGGGCGACCAGCCGACCTTCACTACCTGCCCATCTGGCCGCGCGAGCTTCAGCGCGGCGTCGAGCGGACGGCTTGCGCCTGACGCGTCGCAGACGACGTCCGCACCGATCGCCGACAGATCACGGATAACGTCCTCGAGCGGTTGCTCCTGGATGTTGACCGTGTGCGTGGCGCCCAGCTCGCGCGCGGTCTTCAGCCGCGCGGCATCGCCGGCAAGGCCGGCGACGACGAGCGGATACGCTCCTGAGAGCGCGGCCATGCGGGCGCAGAGCAGCCCGATCGGGCCGGGGCCCAGTACCACAACGAGATCGCCCGGCTTGATTTCCGCGTTTCCGCACATGGCGTTGTAGGCCACTGAGTGCGGCTCGGTCAGGCACGCCAGCTCGAACGGCAGTGAATCGGGCACGTGGTGGAGGCATCGGCCGGGGACCTTCACGTACTCGGCCATCGCGCCGTTCACGCCATAGCCGAACCCTTTTCGCGAGGGACAGAGGTTGTAGCGTCCCGTGCGGCACATCAGGCAGGTGCCGCAGATCACCGCGGCCGTCTCGCTGACAACGCGGTCGCCCTCCTTGAAGCCGGCGACGTCCCGCCCGGCGGCCGCGACAGTGCCGCCGAACTCGTGTCCAAGCGTCACGGGGATGTTCACCGCCCACGAGTGCGTGCCGTAGGCCTGGTGCACATCCGACCCGCAGACCGACACGGCGCCCACCTTGAGCAGCACGTCAGACGTGCCGATCTCCGGGACCGGAACCTCGCGCAGTTCCACCGCCATCGGCGTGACACCGTATTGGACAACTGCCTGCTGGGTCCTACTCATCGTTCTCGCACCTGTCGCACCTGTCGCACCTATCGCACCCGTCGCACCCGTCGCACCTATCGCACTCCGCGCACCCCGCGCACCCCGCGCACCCGCGCAGTTACCCCCAGCTCTTCGGCCGCCTGAACGGTGTCTTCCGAATCTCGCCGCAGATCTCGCTGAGGATTCCGTGCAGGTCCGTGCTGGCCGCCTTGAAGTCGTCGGCGTCGATGACGAGTGGGGCACCAAGGACGACGAGTGGGGCGCCGTGCGCGGGACACGAGATCGCCTGGCGAATCGACAACCCGCCCACTGCCTGCACCGGCACGGAGACCGCTTCCACGACGTCGTCGAGCTCGTCCATCGGGCTCAGCCCCTTCACGAGCCGGCGCTCATCGTACCCGATGTGGTGGAT
>UEXX01000092.1_pt1 | contig 12132 bp, 9 predicted proteins | sample 4301161 | NCBI WGS metagenome assembly UEXX01 (sample SAMEA4773179, study PRJEB27434) | metagenome | biome: 2259; feature: agricultural soil; material: soil | place: USA | collected 2014-09 | depth 0.25 m
GGCCGCCGGAGAAACGTGCTGACACGTTCGAGGTTCGGAGGGACGGTGGTGCCCTGGCTGGGGCGGTCCTCGCCTTCTTCGTATGCCGCCGAGAGGCGCCGGGCCAGCTCGCGCTCGCCGCCGGCTTCCGTGGCCGCGCCCGTTGAATCGAGCGATGCGGCCAGGACGAAGTGCGCATCGGCATCCGCGGGATCGCGCCGCACGCTCTCGCGCAGCCAGTAGAGCGCCGCCGCGTTGTCCTGCTCGCGCCAGTAGGCGTAGCCGAGGTTGAAGGTCGCATCGGCCGACGGTTCGAGCTCGACGGCCTTGTTGAAGTAGTACGTCGCGCGTCCGGTCTGCGCCGTCGGCGGCCGGCGCAATTGAATGACGCCCAGATTGTTGAAGACTTCAGGCGACGGCGCTTGCGAGGCAAGCGCCTGAAGGCGCCCGAAGGCGTCGTCGTACCGCTTGAGGTTGATCTCTGCGAGCGCCGCCGCGAACACTGCCTGACGCCGAAGCGGCGAGGAGTCGCCGACGGCCAGCGCGACGGTGCGCGCGCCCTCCCAGTCGCCGCCATCCGAGTGGACGCCGGCGAGCGCGAGCCGCGCGCGATCGAAGCCTGGCGCCAGCGCGAGGGCCTTTTCGAGGTAGGAGCGTTCGGTTGCCGGCGTCTCGCTCAGCAGGCCCTTCACGAAGTACTCGTACGCCGCGAGCGGCGGGTGTTGATGCTCGACCTCGGCGGTCGGCACGGTGGCGCCGGGCGACAGCCGCCGCGCCGCCCGTTCGATCGTGGCCAGCACATCGGCGAGCGGACCTTTCACCTGGAAGGTGGCGCTGACCCGGCCCGTGTCGATCCGCACGGCTTCGACGTCGAGCGCGAGTGAGTCGCCGCTGAAGGTCATCTGCCCACTCACCACAGTGGAGGCGCCCACCAGTTGGCCGATCTTGATCGTCGTCGCGCTGGTGAGCTTGGCGCGCGAGGGGAGTTGCAACCGCTCGAAGGCGCGGACCCGCTCCTCGCGCGTCAGCGCGTTGCCGCCGAGCGCGTTCAGGTCGTCGGCGAGCAGCATCGCCACGGCCTCGCCCAGCCACGCCGCGCGCGGGTCGTTCCCGCCTTCGAAGGGCAGCACCAGCGTCGGTCCCGTGACGACGACCTGGGCGGCAAGCGGCGATGCCGCCCACACGGTGAGCACGGCAATGAGCACGCTGCGGCGGAGGGTCACGCGGACGGCGCCTCCGGCGCGCCAATTGGCGAGGCTTCGACTGGAGCGCCGACGCCCATCCGCACCTCGACGTGGCACGCGGCGTCGCCTTCCGCCTGACAGGCGGTCAGGCTGGCGGAGGCGTCGATGTCGAGCCGGACGAGGACGCGCTCGACGGCCGACGCGTAGAAGTAGCAGAGCGGGTGCGTGGCGCGGTCGCGGACGCCGCAGAAGATCGAGCTGCGGATGCTCAGCCCGCCGAGGTCTCGTCGAATGCGCACCGTGGCACGACTGCCCGTGTAGGCGGCGTGAACCAGGTCGCGCGCCACGCGCATGGCGAGCGCGCGGCGGACAAAGCGCGGCATCAGCGCGTGCAGCCGGCCGTGCCAGGGGGGCAGTTCATCGACCGTCCAGTCGGCGGCATATCCGCCCGCGCGGCGCGTGACGGCCTCGTAGGCGTCGCCCTCCGTGCGCAGGAAGCTGAGCACGGCGTTGAGCGGCGCCAGCCCGATCGTGCCATCACGAAGCCCCTGCGGATTGAGCCAGTTCTCGTAGAACTCGAGTCGATCCGGCAACTGATCGGCGATGCCTTGATGAAGCGCGGCGACGAGCACGCGCCCGATTCCCGCGTCCCTCATTTTTCTGCTAGATTGAATGGATCGAGGCGCTGAACTGGCATGTGGAGTGCGGCCATCCTCGCCGGCGGCCGCGCGCGGCGTCTCGGCGGGCAGGACAAGAGCGCGCTCATCGTTGACGGCGTCCGGCTCCTCGATCGCCAGCTCGCATCGTTGCGCCCGCTCACCGATTCCATCCTGCTCGTCGGCTATCCCGGTCCCGCGCCTGCATCATGCGTTGTGGTGAGCGATCAGAGGCCAGGCACCGGTCCGCTGGGCGCCATCGTCACGGCGCTGGCAGCCGCGGCAACCGAGCGCGTCCTGATCCTGGCCGCCGATTTGCCGTTTCTCACCACTGCGTTTCTCGAGTTCCTCGCGCGAGCCGACGAGGACGCCGACGCCGTGGTGCCCGTGAGCGGCGGGCGCTGGCATCCGCTCTGCGCCATGTACCGCCGGAGCGTCGCGCCAACCCTCGACGCGGCCATCGACCGTGGCGAGCTGGCGGTACACGCCGCCATCGCGCAACTGAACCCCACGCTGATCGGAGACGATTGCCTGGCGCCATTCGATCCCGACCACCGGCTGTTCGCCAACATCAACACGCCGGACGACCTCGAATACTGGCGTGCGACCAGCGGCCGGAATCGTACCGCAGCCCCTGAGTCGAGTCAAACTACGGACCGATGATTCTTCCTGTTCACGATCTCCTCCGGGCGCGCCTGTCGGCGCTGCTCTCCGATCACTTCGGGATCGCGCTTGGCGATCAGCCGTCCATCGTCATCGACTATCCGCCATCGCGCGCGCTCGGCGATCTGGCGCTGCCCGTCGCCTTCGAGCTGGCGCGGCGCCTGCGCAAGGCGCCAAAGGCGATCGCGCAGGACCTCGCGGGCGCCCTGGGCGAGGTCGAAGGCATCACGCGTGTCGAAGCGACGCCGAACGGCTACTTGAACTGCTACCTGGATCGCGCGGCGTTCCTGCGCGCGCGCGTCGCGCCAGGCGCACCGGCGACGCGGCCCGCCGACGACACGGGCAAGACCATCGTCGAGCACACGGCGATCAACCCGAACAAGGCGGCGCACATCGGCCACCTGCGCAATTCGGCGCTGGGCGATACGCTCGTCCGCGTCCTGCGCTTCAGAGGCGTGCCGGTGGAAGTGCAGAACTACATCGATGACACGGGCGTGCAGGTCGCCGACGTGGTCGTCGGCTTCCAGCAGCTCGAGCCGAAGTCGCTCGACGAGGTCCGCGCGCTGGCCGCGCAGCCTCGCTTCGACTTCTACTGCTGGGATCTCTACGCTCGGGTGACGGAGTGGTACGAAGCCGACAAGGCCCGGCTCGAGGTCCGGCAGCGGGCACTGCACGACATCGAGCACGGCGGCAACGACGCGGCGGCTCTCGGAGCGCTGGTGGCCGACGCCATCGTCCGGCGGCATCTCGAGACGATGCACCGGCTGAACATCGACTACGACCTGCTCACGTGGGAGGGCGACATCCTGCGCCTCAAGTTCTGGGCGCGCGCCTTCGAGATCCTCAAGCAGCAGGGCACGGTGTTCTTCCAGACCGAGGGCCGTCTCAAGGGCTGCTGGGTGATGAAGATAGACGAGGAGACGAAGGACGAAGGACCAGGGACGAAGGACGAGGGACGAGGGACGAAGGACGAGGGACGAGGGTCGAAGGACGAAGGAGCGGTGGACGAGGACCCGGGCGAAGAGGATCGCGAGAAGGTTATCGTTCGTTCGAACGGCACGGTCACGTACGTCGGCAAAGACATCGCCTACCAGTTCTGGAAGTTCGGCCTGCTGGGGCTCGACTTCAAATACCGGAGGTTCGCGACGCGCGCCGATGGCAAAGAGCTGTGGGCGACAACCAGCGATGCGGCGGCGGACGTGCCCGGCCATCCTGCCTTCGGCGCCGCGCGCACCACGTACAACGTCATCGACGTGCGGCAGTCTTACCTGCAGAAGCTGCTGAAGCAGGCGCTGGCCGCGATGGGCCACGTACGCGAAGCCGAGCACTCGGTGCACTTCTCGTACGAGATGGTGGCGCTCTCCCACCAGACGGCGCGAGAGCTCGGATACGAGCCCGCGGATGAGGACGCGAGGAAGCCGTTCGTAGAAGTCTCGGGGCGCAAGGGCCTTGGCGTGAAGGCCGACGACCTGATCGATCGGCTGGAGAGAACCGCGTCGGAGGAAGTCGCCAAGCGGAACCCGGACCTCTCATCCGACGATGTGAATCGCATCGGCCGGCAGATCGCTGTGGCCGCCGTCCGCTACTTCATGATCAAGTACTCGCGCGGCAAGGTCATCGCGTTCGACATCGATGAGGCGCTGAGCTTCGAGGGCGAGAGCGGGCCGTATCTCCAGTACGCGGTCGTCCGCGCCAACAACATCTTCTCCAAGCTGAAAGAGCGCCTCGATCTGGACGAGACCACGGTGCTTGCAAGCGTCGCGGCACTCGCTCCCGATGCGCTGTCGGGGCCCGAGGGCGACGAGCTCTGGGCGCTCGTCCTCGAAGCGTCGCGCCTCGACGAAATCGGCGAGCAGGTGGTACGCTCGCTCGAATTCTCGGTCCTGGCCAAGCACGCGTTCGGCCTGGCGCAGGCCTTCAACGCCTTCTACCATCGCGCGCCCATTCTGAACGAGGAGAGGCTGGACGTCAGGGCCTGGCGCGCCGCCGCGACGGCGTACGTCCGCCTGCAACTGACGCGCGCGCTCGACATGATGGGCATCGACGTGCCCGTGAGGATGTAAATCGTGGTTCGCATCGGCATCACCCGCTGTCATCGCATCGCCGACTACATCGAGGCCGTCGCGGCCTCGGGCGCCGAGCCCGTCGTGCTCGACGTCGAGCAAGGGCCGCAGGGCCTGCTGAAAGGTCTCGACGGATTGATGCTGAGTGGCGGAGGGGACGTGGACCCCGCGCTCTTCGGCGAAGCGCCGCACCCTGCCTACTCTCCGGCCGAAGAGGGGCGTGATGCCGCGGAGATCGGGCTGGTGCGCGCAGCGCTCGAAACCAAGACGCCGGTGCTGGCCATCTGCCGCGGCGTGCAGGTCCTGAACGTGGCCGCCGGCGGCACGCTCGTCCAGGACATTCCAACGCAGGTGAGGCACGCTCTCGCGCACCGCATCGACAAACCCAAGGACTTCCCGGCGCACCAGATCGCCGTCAGCCCAGGCTCGAAGCTCGCTGCGCTGCTCGGCGCCGACGCGTCCCGGCCCATCGTCGAGGTCAACAGCCGGCACCACCAGTCGGTGAAGGCCGTCGCGCCAGGCTTCCACGTGACGGCGAAGGCGACCGACGGCGTCATCGAGGCGCTCGAGTCAGACGACCGCAGCGCGTTCTGTATGGGCGTGCAGTGGCACCCGGAGAATTTCGGCGCCGACAGTCGGTTCCGTGAGCTGTTCCGGGGCCTGATTCAGGCCGCCGGCGACCGCCGGCGCTGACTCACCGGAGCCGCCGGCATAACCGGTCAGTTCCCAGTAGCCGCGGCCGGGGCGATCGCAAAGTTGGAAATCTCGAGAGTCCGTGACACGGAGCCGGAGGGAACAGTGGTCACGACGACCAACTCCGCGTGCGACAGCCAGTCCGCATTGATCCCGACGATCGGTTCCTCGCTGGGCGCCTCGGGGAACCGAATGAGGTTGCCTGTCACGACGAACCCGGTCCCACGCCCACCTCCAGAGACATGCAAGCCGACGACGAACAATGGCATCCCGATACCGGCTGACATTCCGCCTCCTTCGCGCGCAAGGCCCGCAACCGCCTCGGCGGTGTCGCGATTTCGAAGATAGAACGACACTGGAGGAAGCTCGTCAGCGTCGAACATCGTGGCCGCCGTGAACTCCCGCAATCGGATTGACGCCGACTGAGCCTGGCGGATGACCTGGTCGAGGACGATGCGGCGGCGGCGATCCTGAAACTCGGCGCCAGGCTCGAGCGGGAGTGTGGCGGCGATCTCGAAGTGATCGAGATCTACGAGGAAGTGCCCGCGATACGTGCCGATCGCCCCTGCGTACCGTTTGTAGTCCGCCTGTTTCACAACAATCGCGGGCATGGCCTCCACAGTGAAACGATCGTACGAGAGTTCGCGCACGCGACTGACGCCGAGGACATGGCGCATCGCGACTCGCCGGGGAGAATCATCGACTGACTCGAATGCCACGGGGGACGACGAGTATCCATTCCCCGCGGTGGCCAGCGTCGTCCCGTCGGGGAACTGCACGGTGCCGTCGGCAAGCCTCACCGTCCCGAGCCATCCGCCTTCGACCCCACTCAGCCTGAGTCGAACGCTTCCAATCTGCCAGCCGTCAGAGTCGCTCCAGCGTGCCCCATTCTCGAGCAGTTTGAACTCTCCCTTTTCCGAGTCGGCCACCAGCCGAAGCGCGGATTGGCGGTTGGCCCATTCCGGGACCGGGACCTGAGGCTCGTGCGACGGCCATTTCAGGACGATCAGAATCGCGACGGCGACCCCAGCGAGCCCGACACCCACGGAGGCCGTGATTGATCTCGTCCGATACTGCACAACGAGCTGCGCGATCGCCGCAGCGATGACAACCATCAGCACCACGACCCCAGCGGTCGGATTCGCCACCGAGCGGCCGGCTACCACAGTGAGCTGCGGACCCTCGGGCATGTTTCGCACGACCACGGCGATTACGATGTTGAACAGCAGCACGAGCGCCACCAGCAGACTTCCCACCACGAGCGCGAAGCCAGCGAGGGTGCGTCTCGTCGCAGACAACGCCATGATGAGGAATAGCCAGAACGCCTGAAACAGGATGGATTGAAGGGTGACGAAGGCGACGTCTACGAGAGGCACGCGGGAGGCCAGCATCAGCGCGAGCTCGCACAGAGCTGGCACCACAACCATCATCGTCCCGAGCAGAACGGCCTTGGACGCGAACAAGGCGCGCCATGAAATCGGCCGTGTCATCCAGAATGCGTCGCTCCCGACGAGCGGATGGGCCTGGACAACGAGCGGAATGATGACGACCAGGCCAAACCATCGCGTCAGATACAACATCGCGGCCAGCAGGTCGACCGACGTCAGCAGCCTGGAATCCATGGAGAGCGCGGGCTGCACACCTTGAAAGATGGTGTCCGCGATCTGTATCAGCACCCACGCGGCCAGCAGCAGCCTGAACCGGCGCACGTCGAAACTGACGAGGTGCAGCAAGGGCCTCATAGTCGACGGCCCCGTGAGGTCGCTGTAGACGATGCGCGAGACAGCGCGACAAAAATCTCGCGGAGCGTGAGCGGGAACGTCCGGACGTCGCACGCCGGAAACGCCCCGGCGATCCGGGCTGCCGCCTCCCGGTCGTCGTGATGCGTGTCGATGAAGCGCAGCGTCCGGCCCGCCGTGCCGTTCGCCAGCCAGCGTGGGTCTGCCGGCAAGACAGCCGGCGTGTCATCTCTTGGCACCACTTCCACGAGCCGAAACCGCGCGAGCAACGCCGACAGCGGCTCGGCCAGTTGGACGTCACCTTCCCTTATGAAGCCGACCCAGTCGGCCAGCCGCTCCACGTCGTCGATGTCGTGCGATGAGATCAGAACGGTTGACGTGTGATCCCCGACAACATCCAGCAAGCCGCGGACGAGCTCGTCACGAACGACTGGATCGAGCCCAGTGAACGGCTCATCGAGGACCACCAAGTCGGGGCGATAAGCGAGCGACGCCAGCAATGCGGCCTTCATGCGGGTCCCACGGGAGAGCGTGCGTAGAGGCGCCTGTGACGTAAGGGCGAGATCCGACGCGAGCCTTCCTCGCAGTTCGTCGTCCCAATTCGGGTAGAACGGGCGGCAGTAGTCGAACAACTGGGCCGGGGTCATCCAGTCCGGCAGCCGCTGATTTTCCGAGACGTACCCGATGCGCTGGAACTCCCGCGGACCGAGATCGCGTGAGTTCGTCCCGAGCACCGTCGCGCTGCCGCGAGTCGGCCGCAGAAGGTTCATCGCCAGCTTGAGCGTCGTGGTTTTCCCGGCGCCGTTCGGGCCAAGCAGGGCGAACACGCTTCCCACCGGCACCTGCAGGTTCAGGCCTCTGACAGCATCCGTCCGCCCGAAGCGGCGTGTCAGGTCGGCGGTCTCGATTGCGTTGGTCACGAAGACGCCTCCTCTATTCCCCTCCCTCAAGCGTGCCCGACCAGTGGCGCCGTATTGCCGCAATCAGGTCAGCGAGCGGAACTCCGGCGCGCCGGGCTTCGACAACCAGCCGCTCGGAATCGTGCTGCAGGATCGTTCGGCGGGCCGCCGAACCGCCTGAACTGGATTCGCCGACAAACGTCCCGATTCCTGTCCGCACGACAAGGAGGCCCTCTTCCGTGAGGGTACTAACAATCTTGTGGGCAGTATTGGGGTTGATCTTGAGAGCGAGGCTGAGGGTACGGACGGAAGGAAACGGGTCGCCTGCGCGGAGCTGGCCGGTCACGACGGCCCGCCTGACGGCATAGACCACTTGCTCGTGAATCGGAGCACCGGCACGCAGGACGACAGTGAACGGCAGCATGTCAGGTGTACCAGTGCAGCTAGAACACGTCGCTGTATGATCTACAGCAGTACACATGCGGCGTCAATCTCAGGCCGCGGGACGCCGAAGACATCGGGCTGGCGCCCGCGCTCGGGCGCGATCGCTTCACGCTTCCAGTAGAATGCCGATCGTCAGACGGACTGCCGCGCTGACGGTGCCGCCAATCGCCTCATGGTCTTTGCGTCTCCAATCTTCCTCCTGCTCTTCCTGCCGCTCGTGCTCGCCGTGTACGCCATCGTCCCGATGCGCGGCCGGAATCCCGTCCTGCTCATCGCAAGCGTGGTGTTCTACATGTGGGGCGAGGGCTGGTTCGTGGGACTCGTCCTGGCATCGGTCGTCGTCAACTGGGGATTCGGCATTGCCATTGGCGGGGCCAGCGAGCCGCAGGCGCGGCGTCGATGGCTGACGACGGCCGTAGCAGCTAACCTGCTGACGCTCGCCGTGTTCAAGTACGCGAACTTCGCGGCGGCGAATCTGGACGAACTTGCGCGCGCTGTCGGCCATGCTCCGGTCTCGTGGGCGAGCATCCCGTTGCCGCTCGGCATCTCGTTCTTCACGTTCCACGCCATCTCGTACGTGGTCGACGTCTACAAGCGCAACGCCAGGGCCGAGCGCCGGCTCTTCGACTTCGCGTTGTACATCCTGCTGTTTCCGCAGCTCATCGCAGGGCCGATCATTCGCTGGCGGGACTTCACCGACCAGATCGGGCGCCGCGACTGGCGTGCGGCCGATGTGGCCTATGGCATCCGCCGCTTTCTGCTCGGTCTCGGGAAGAAAGTGTTGATCGCGAACACGCTTGGCCGCGTGGCCGATGCCGTCTTCGATCTGCCAAGGGCCCAGCTCACCACGCCGCTCGCCTGGCTGGGTCTCGTCTGCTACACGCTGCAGATCTATTTCGATTTCTCCGGCTACTCGGACATGGCGCTGGGCCTGATGCGCATGTTCGGCTTCCGGATCCTGGAGAACTTCAACTACCCCTACATCTCGCGCTCGATCCGCGAGTTCTGGCGCCGCTGGCACATCTCGCTGTCGAACTGGTTTCTCGACTACCTCTATGTCCCGCTGGGTGGCAACCGGCATGGCGCAGCCCGCGCGTACCGGAATCTTGTCATCGTGTTCCTGTTGTGTGGACTCTGGCACGGCGCCAGCTGGCCATTCGTGCTCTGGGGCATATGGCACGGGCTCTTCCTGGTCGCGGAGCGCGCCGGCGTCGGGCGGGTGCTCGAGCGGCTCGGGCCGGTGTCGCACGTTTACGCACTGGCCGTGGTCATGGGCGGCTGGGTGCTGTTCCGCAGCAGCACGCTCGCGCGCGCGGAGATCTTCTACACAGCCCTGCTCGGATTCGGGACTGGCGATCCAGTTCAGCGTCCGCTCCGTGAATTTCTCGATCCGCTGGTGGCCACGACGCTCGTTCTGGCCGTGGCGGGCGCCACTCCGATTGCTCGGCACCTGAGCGAGTGGCTGGAACACCTGGCGAGCACGCGTCCGCACGCCTCCGCCTTCGTCCTGACCGCCGACACCGCGTGGCTCGTGTTGGTGCTGGTCACCGCGACGGCCTTCCTCGCGGCCGGCACCTACAACCCGTTCATCTACTTCCGGTTCTGAACGGCCATGGACTCTCTGCGCCTGCCCACCGTGCCTCCCCCGGCCCCCGCGACGCACCCGTGGCGCGACCGGGCGCTGATTGCAATCGTGGCCGTCCTGCTGCCCGTGATGGCCACACTCGATCCGCTGCGGGGTGCGGCGATCAAGTGGGAGCAGCGCCGCGCCGCCGCGTGGCCACCGGTGGCCATGCTGGCGTCGCCAGCGACATTCGGCGCCGCACTCGACAAGGCATTTGCCGATCGCTTCGGCATGCGAAGCGCCCTGATCGTCGCGCAGCACTGGGCCCTGGTCGACATCTTCGGCGTCTCGCCGGTGGCCACCGTCATGATCGGCCGTGAAGGCTGGTTGTTCTGGCTCGGCGAGGATGCCCGATCGCTCGATCGCCACTACCGGGGCACACGCAAAGTCCCCGACTTCGAGGCCGAGGCTTACCTCGCCGAGGTGAAGCGCCGCCAGGAGTACCTTCGGTCGCGCGGGATCGCGTATCTGGCGCTGATCGTGCCGGAGAAGTTCACGATCTACCCAGAGTACCTGCCTTCGTGGGTCGCCCCTGGCCGCGATCCGACCCTGCTGGCGCGGACGATGGATCGCCTGGCGGCGGACGGCAGCGTGCCGTATGTCGATCTACGGCCGGTGCTTCGCGCGGGCAAGGGTCGCGAGACGCTCTACTACCTGACCGACTCGCACTGGAACCTCGCCGGAGCGGGCGTGGCCTACGTCGCGATCATGCAAGCCGTGCAGACCCAGCTGCCGGGACGACTCACGTCCATCGCCCCACCGGTGCGCCCGCCGTATACCCCCGGCCGCGATGTCTTCTGGGGCGATCAAGCCAGAGCCATGGGCATCCCGTTTCTCTTCACGGAGCCCGACTACCTGCCACTTGGCAAGGTGACTCGAAACCCCCGCGGCGCCGGCCTGGTTGCCAGACAGATCACTCCGAACCCGGATGGCCACTTCAGGATCTACCAGCATCCGAATGCCGACCTGCCGCGGCTGGTCATGAACCGCGATTCAATGGCCAACGCGCTCATCCCCATGCTCTCCGAGAACTTCCACCGGAGCGTCTACGTGCAATCGTTGGCCGTCGAGCGCGAGACGATCGAGCGCGAACATCCCGACATCGTGATCGACGAGATCGTCGAGCGCGGCATGATCCGGATCGCGCAATCTCCGACGATGCCATGACGCATGTGCCGCCGCGCGAGTAGAACCTTAGCGCAGCATGTCGCCGAGCGCGCCTCCGGCATAGCCGGTCAGCTCCCCGTAGCCGCGGCCGCGAATCGGATGCCCGTCCCGGGTGCCCTCGACATCGATAGCGCCCTCCCAATACCGGATGCCCGTGCGCGCGCCGACGAGCTCCTGCGCGTCGAGCGCGGGCTTGATCGCCAAATCGAGCTTCTCTGACGGCAACCGGATCTGCCATTCGACCGGATACGCGCCGCCGCTCACGGCCGACACCCAGCGACGGCCCGGCGTCAACGTGAAGTCCGCGGGGCCGAGCCGCTTTGGTTGATCGGCGCCGGCCACGAGGGTGCCGCTCGATTGCGGATCGATCGAGCCGTCGCGCCGACGAAGCTCGAACAGCATCAGGTCGGTCCCGTCCTCGAGCTGCAGCGCGAACCAGTCCCAGCCCTGCTGGTATTTCTCGAGGAACGTCGTGCCGAACTCGTGATCCATCCAGCTCGCGCCGCGGACCTGGAACGGCTCACCCTCGATGGTGACGGTCCCCTCGGTCGGCATGCGCGTCAGCGAGTAATACTCGGACGCGTTGCCCGGCGTCGCGCCCTTCTGGCTGTAGCCGTGATCGCCGTGCAGCACGGCCGGGCGATCCTCAGTGAGTGTCAGATCGAAGGCGAAGTGCGAGTCCCGCGCGTGCACCTTGTGTCTGCCATACTCCGACCGGGCTTCCCAATCAGCGTTCCAGACCGCGAACTCGCTCGCCGAGGCGCCGGCGGTTCCCGCCCCGGCCCGGTTCAGCCGCTCGGCGGAGACGTACCGCTTCCCTTCGACGTCGGTCACCGCCGCATGAGCGAGAAACAGATCGCGCACCGCGAACCGTGACGGGTTCTTCGGCGAGAGATCGACGCCAATCCGGAAGAACGTGGCCTGATAGCCGAAGCGCCGCCCACGGCTCGTGTCGAGATTTCCCGTGTAGTACCACCACTCGATCTTGAAGGCGGGGTGGCTGACGTGGTCCCGCGGCACC
>UEXX01000663.1_pt1 | contig 12006 bp, 13 predicted proteins | sample 4301161 | NCBI WGS metagenome assembly UEXX01 (sample SAMEA4773179, study PRJEB27434) | metagenome | biome: 2259; feature: agricultural soil; material: soil | place: USA | collected 2014-09 | depth 0.25 m
TGATGCCGCCGATGGCAATGACTGGCGCGCGCGAGAGACGGCAGGCGGCCGCGAGCCCCTCGAGGCCCAGCAGCGGCGCTGCCGCCGGCTTCGAGCGCGAGGCGAACACCGTCCCGACGATTACGTAGTCAACCTCGCCCACATCGCCGACCGTTTCGGGCGTGTGGCGCGACACGCCGATCGGAAATCCGGCCGGAACGATCGCGCGCGCTCGATCGGCGGGCACCGAGCGCTCGCCCAGGTGCACACCGTCTGCGCCGCTGCCGATCGCGATGTCGAGACGATCGTTGACGACGACCCTCGCGAGCCCGCCGACGGCGCCGATCACGCGATCCACGAGATCGGACAGCACGCGCGCCTCGAGATCACGCTCGCGCACCTGGATCCAGTCCACGCCGGCATCGGCAGCCTCGGCTGCCTGCGCGACCAGTCGCTCGAGTATCGCGTCGCCGGACGGATCGATCGCGAGATGCTCGGCCAGTCTTCGCCGATCGGTGACCAGGCACAGAATTGGACGGGAGTGCACGTCGCGAGCGATCACCGCAGGTCGGTTGGAGGGGCGAGGCCAGGCTGCCGGCGTTCAGCAGCTTCGACGCGGGCGGCGATCACACCGCCAACTTCCGCGATGCCGATGCCCACGTTGAGAACACCCAGGCCCGAGATGGCACCGCGGACGTACGGGCTCTGCGCCGCGGCGTGCACGGCCGGCCAGAAGTCGAGCAGGTAGTTGTGATCCCACAACGCGGTCCACGGCAGGACGATCAGCAGGAGCCCTGCCTCGAAGAAGCACGCGGCGTAGAACAGTTGTCGCACGTCAGCGCCCCGTGCCGCCGGACAACCGTGCCACGCGCGAGGCGGTGTCGTGGTACTCACCGGCGTCGGCCTGCAGTTCCAGGTAGACGGCCAGCGCGCGCGCGTTCTCACCCGACATCTCGAGCGCCTGGCCCAGCTCATACAGCAGCTGCCGGCCGGCTTCCGGCGTCGGCGCCGGCGCCTCCGCCGCGCGTTCGAACCAGTCGATCGCGTGCGCCACTTCGCCGCGGTCGCGCAGCAGGCGGGCCAGCAAGGCCGACGCGTCGAAGCGCAGGCGCGGCGATCGCGCCGCCTTCTCCAGTTCCCGCACCGCGTCGTCGATCATGCCCATGTCGCGGTAGGTCAGGGCGACCTTGTAGCGCTGGTGGGCCTCGTCGGACTCGGTCTGTCGGGACACTTCCTCGCGGAAGTCGCGGAAGACGTCGTCGAGGTTGGAGGGATCGGGATCGTCGGCCATCCTCGGTCCTTTCTGCGGTCGCCCCAACGGGCTGATCATCGGCTGCAGCTGGCGCAGCACATCGCTCAGGTCGATCTCGTGCGATTCTGCCGCCTCGCCAGCCGAGACTCCAGTGGCTACAGTGTCGGTGGAAACCTCGGCGGGCGCCAGTGGAACCTGCGGGGCCCCGGCCTCGACGTCCAGATCGATGGGGTCCAGCGCCGAGGCCATGGCCACGAAGGCCGCCGCGCTGTCGGCTGGCGTGGGGTCGCCCACCAGCCGGAGCGCGTGCTCGAGACGGCGGTGCTGCCGCGTGTTGCGCGGAGCGCGCGTGACGAGGTCTTCCGCGATGACCCGGGCGGCGGCGCCCTGCCCGGCGGCCAGGTAGGCGTCGGCAAGCGCCTCCTGTGCCGGGATCAGATCGTGCGTGAGGCCGGCATCGACCGCGATCTCCAGGAGCTTCACCAGTGCGGAAAAGTGTCCGGGATGCCGCGCGACAAAACGCTTCAGCCGGTCGGCGGCGCGCGGCAGATCGTCCACGGCCAGATCGCGATCCGCCAGCAGCTCGCTCACAGGCCAGGCCACGTCGCCGCCGTGGACGTCGAGCGAGGCCTGGAGCGCCGCGATGTCGCCCTCGCCGACGAGCCCCTGATCGAGCAGCTCCGTCAGGCGCGTCCGCGCCTCGACGACCCGCCAGTCGCGCAGCCACAGCTCGATCTGCAAAAGGCGCAGGTCCGGCTCGTCCAGCCCGCCCAGCCGATCGAGATGCTCGCTGGCTCTCTCGCGTCCGCCGGTGCGCGCCAGCAGCCGCACGAGCCTGACGCGTGCGTCACGCGAATCAGGCGAGACACCCACCGCCTCCTCGTACGCGGCAAGCGCCGTATCGAGACGGCTTTCGGCGGCGTCGGCATCTCCTGCCCTGAGGAGCGATGCGTACAACCGCTCGCGAAGCGCCGTGTCGGAGGGGACGATCGTCACCGCCTGCCGGAGCACCGTCATGGCTTCGGCCATCCGCTCGTCGGACACCAGGTCCGTCACGACGCGCCCGAGCTCGACGGCAGCCAGATCCACGTCACCGCCTGCCGCCGCGGCCCGCGCGGCGTCGATGCGCGTGGCCACGTCGTCGATGTCGAGCGCGCCGAGCCGCAGCAGCGTCTCGGTGGCGGCGCGGCGGTCGTTGCGGCCCTGCTGCGCCCTGGCGAGCGCCAGCAGGTAGTCCTTGGCCTCGACGAGAATGCCACGCTTCGCCGCGAGGTCCGCCAGCCGTGCAAGCGCGTGCTCGTCAGCGGGAGACACTTTCAGGATGCGCTTGTAGAAGGCTTCGGCGCGGGGCAGGAAGCCTTCGCGCGCCAGGTGATCCGCGATCCGCGCGAGCAGCTGCGTCGCGCCGTCCACGCGTCCGACGCGCAGGTAGAGATCGGCGAGCGTGTTGGTCGTCTTCCAGTCGTCCGCGGTGTCCTCGAGGACGCGCTGGTATTCGTCAATCGCGGCATCGTATCGACCGAGATGGACGAACTTCTCTGCGTTCTTCAGCGTGCCGTCCCGATCGAATGCCACCCCTGCCTCGCTCACCCGCCCGCACGCGGCGTCAGTCGATCGTATCAAAGAGCGACGGCGGCCTGAACGTGCGGCGATGCACTGGCGAATATCCGTGCAGGGCCACGGCGGCCAGGTGTTCGGACGTGGCGTATCCCTTGTGATGGTTGAAGCCGAAGCGTGGATCGGCTTGGTGCAGCAGGTCCATCTGCCGGTCGCGCGTCACTTTGGCCACGATCGACGCGGCCGCGATGGCTGACGATCGCCGGTCCCCTTTCACGATTCCCCGCTGCGGCAGCGGAAGATCCGGGATGCGGAACGCGTCCACCAGCACAGCTTCGGGCAGCGGCGTGAGCGCGAGCACGGCCTGCCGCATGGCGCTCAGCGACGCGCGGTGGATGTTGAGGCGGTCGATGTCGGCAGGATCGACGGAGGCCACAGACCAGGCGATCGCGTGCCGGGTGATGACTTCATAGAGTGTTTCCCGCGCAGCGGCAGGGACGAGCTTGGAATCTCGGAGGCCGGGGATATGACGCGCAGGATCGAGCACGACGGCCGCGGCGACGACCGGACCGGCGAGACAGCCGCGGCCGACTTCGTCGACGCCGGCCACATGGACCAGCCCGATGCGGCTGAGCGCGTTCTCGATGGTGCGCCTGGCGAGGTGTCGCGCCACGGGCCTCCCGGGGAGCCATGGGGCCGGCGCGAGGCGCCGGCCCTGGAATCTACTGGGCGACGACTCGCTTGGTTTCCTTCATGCGCGCGGCCTTGCCCTTCAGATCGCGCAGGAAGTACAGCTTGGCGCGACGCACGCGGGCGGACCGCACGACCTCGACTTTCTGGATCGTCGGCGAGTGCAGCGGGAAGATGCGCTCGACGCCCTGGCCGAACGAGACCTTCCGCACCGTGAATGAGGCTCGCAGGCCGCCACGGTGCATGCCGATCACGATGCCCTCGAACACCTGCACGCGTTCCTTGTCACCCTCGCGGACCTTGACGTGCACGCGCACCGTGTCCCCGGACTTCATGCGGGGCCGCTCCACCATCTGGCTCCGCTCGACTGCCTCAATCGCGCTCATGATCTGCTCCTTCAACTCTCTCGTCCTGCAACTCCCGGTATAGCGCCCGCTCGCCCTCGTCGAGCACGGCACCGGCCAGCAGCTCGGGCCGCTGAGCCAGTGTGCGGCGAAGGGCCTCGCGCCTGCGCCACCGTTCGATCTCCGCGTGGTGCCCCGACAACAGCACGTCGGGCACCTTCCACCCCTGAAACTCCGCCGGCCGCGTGAAATGCGGGTAGTCGAGCAACCCGCGCGAGAACGAATCCTCGCTCACCGACCGCTCGTCCCCCACCACCCCCGGCACGAACCGGCTGACCACGTCCACGATCACCAGGGCCGCCAGCTCGCCGCCGCTCAGCACGTAATCGCCGATCGAGATTTCCTCGGTCGCGACGTGCTCGCGAATTCTGTCGTCGACGCCTTCGTAGCGGCCGCACAGGATCGCGATGTGCCCGAGCCCGGCGAGCCGCGCCGCGTCCTGCTGCGTCAGCACCCGCCCCTGCGGCGACGTCAGCACCACGGCTGCCGGCCGTCCGCGCGTGGCGCTGATGTGCTCCACGGCGCGCGCGAGCGGCTCCGGCTTCAGCACCATCCCCGGCCCGCCGCCGTACGGCACGTCGTCCACGACGCGGTGCCGATCCGTCGTGAAGTCGCGCAGGTCGTGGACCTTCAGGTCCACCAGCCCCGCGGCCATTCCACGGGCGACGACCCCTTCGGCCAGCGGCGCGTCGAACATCGCCGGAAAGATCGTGACGATGTCGAATTTCACCGCCGCGGCCTCCTCAGGCGTTCACGTCCAGCAGGCCGCTCGGCGGGTCGATGACGATGCGCCTGCCGGCGACGTCGATCTCCACCCAGATCGGGGCGGACAGCGGCAGCAGCACTTCCCCGCGTCCCTGCCCGATGACCAGCCGCTCGGCGCCGGGGCCGCCCTCGACCGCCCGAACGACGCCCACTGTCCGCCCATCGACCGTGGCTGCCGTGCAGCCAATCAAGTCGTGGTGGTAGTACGTCCCCGCCGGCAACGTCCGCAGCGCCGACGCCGGCACCCGGAGCTCGGCGCCACGCAGGGCCTCGGCCGCCTCGATCGAGTCGACGCCGTCCAGCGTCAACACCGGTCGGCCCTGGTGCACGAACGCGTCGCGAATCACGATCGAGACCGGCGCTCCGTCGCGCAGCATCCACAGCGTGGCGCCCGGCGCAAACCGGTCGTCGACGAAGTCCGTGTCGACGTTCACGATCACCTGGCCCCGGAGCCCGTGCGTGCGGGCCACGCGGCCCACCAGCACGAAGTCGTCCCAGGCCACGTGACTAATCCGCGTCGCGGATCTCGAGCACGGCCTTCTCGCCCTGGTGGTGCGCCGTCGCCGCCACCATGGTCCGCAGCGCTTCGGCGATCCGGCCCTGACGGCCGATCACCTTGCCTGCGTCGGCCTGCGCGACCGTCAGTTCGATCAGGGTCGTGCCGCGATGTGCGTGCTCGGTCACCTTCACGGCGTCGGGCGCGTCGACCAGTGCCCGCGCGATGACCTCGACGACTCCCGCCGCGTGACTGGCCACGGCTACTCCGCGGCCGCGGCCGGCGCAGCCGCCGGCGCCGCCAGGTGACGCGCGATCAGCGTGCGCACCGTGTCGGACGGCCGCGCGCCCTTCGCGATCCAGTACTGCACCCGCTCGCGGTCGACCTCGACCTTCGCAGGCTTCGCGCGCGGGTAGTAGTGGCCAAGAATCTCGACGAATGCGCCGTCCCGCGACGTCCGCTGCTCGGTCACCACCACGCGGAAGAACGGACGCTTCTTCGCGCCCACGCGTCTCATGCGAATTGCCAGCATTCAATCTCTCCAGTTCGCCCAATCGTCAATCGTCAATCGTCAATCTGCAATCGTCAGCGCCGACCGCGCAGCATTCCGAGCGCGCCGCGCATCTTGCCGCTCTGCATCGCGCCGAGCTGCTTCAGCATCTTCCGCATCTGCACGAACTGCTTGAGCAGACGGTTCACTTCCTCGACCGACGTCCCGCTGCCGCGGGCAATGCGCTTGCGCCGGCTGCCGTTGATCACGTCGTGCCGCCGCCGCTCGTGAGGCGTCATCGAGTTGATGATGGCCTCCACGCGATTCAGCTGCCCCTCGTCGGGCTTCTGCGCCGCGAGCTCCTTCAGGTTCCCCATGCCGGGCAGCATGCCCAGAATCGATTCCAGGGGTCCCATCTTCCGGATCGTCCGCAGCTGATCGCGGAAGTCCTCGAGTGTGAACTCGTTCGACCGGAGCTTCTGCTCCAGCTTCTGCGCGTCCTCGACGTCGATGGCCGCCTCGGCCTTCTCGATGAGCGACAGCACGTCGCCCATGCCGAGGAGCCGAGAGACCACGCGGTCGGGATGGAACGCCTCGAGATCCTCGAGACGCTCGCCGCTGCCGACAAACGCGATCGGCACGCCCACGACCGACACCACCGAGAGCGCCGCGCCGCCGCGCGCGTCGCCATCGAGCTTGCTCAACACGACGCCGGTGACGCCCACACGGCGATTGAACTCGCCGGCGCTCTTGATGGCGTCCTGCCCGGTCATGGCGTCGGCGACGTACAGCAGATCCACCGGCTCGACCGCCGCCTTGATGGCCTCGAGCTCGGTCATCAGCGCGTCGTCGATGTGCAGCCGGCCCGCCGTGTCGACGATGACCACGTCGAAGCCGAGATTGCGGGCTTCCGCGACCGCGCCCTTCGCGCGCGCCACCGGGTCGAGCTCACCCGCCGGGTCGTGCACGCGCAGCCCGGCCTTCTCACCGAGCACGTTCAACTGCTGGATCGCGGCCGGGCGCCGCACGTCGGTCGAAACCAGCAGCGGGTGGCGTCCCTGCCCTTTCAACCAGCGTCCCAGTTTGCCACTGGTCGTCGTCTTGCCCGAGCCCTGCAGGCCGAGCATCAGCAGGACGCGCGGCCGGCGATCGGTCGGCGGCAGTCCGCCCTTCGCGTCGCCGAACAGCGCCAGCATCTCGTCGCGGACGATGCGAACGACCTGCTGGCCCGGCGTCAGGCTGCGCAGGACCTCCTGGTCGAGCGCCCGATCGCGCACCCGATCGACGAAGGCCTTGACGACCTTGAAGTTGACGTCGGCCTCGAGCAGCGCCATCCGGATTTCCCGGAGGGCAGCCTCGACCGTCGCCTCGGTGAGACGAGCCTCGCCGCGGATCGACCGGAAAACGTCCTGCAGGCGATTGCTGAGCGCGTCGAACATCCCGAGGCCACAGTCCCGTCGCGAGCCGTCCGACGCTCCAAGACACACGTCGACCGGCGCCCGCGCAAACCCTTATCTTAGCTGGGGTTGTAGACAGGTGTCAATGAAGGGAATAGGGTGCTGGGGGAATGGGGGGCTGGGCAAAATCACTTCCCAGATCCCCAGATCCCCAGATCCCCAGATCCCTAGATCCCTAGATCCCTAGACCGAGGACAGCTTATGTCCCAGCTTGTCTTTCTTGGTCTTCAAGTACTTGCGGGTGAACTCTGTGGCGGGCGCGATCTCGAGCGGCAGCGATTCGGACACGGACAGCCCGTAACCCTGTAGCCCGATGAACTTCCGCGGGTTGTTGGTCAGCAGACGCATCGTGCGCACGCCCAGGTCGCCCAGGATCTGGGCGCCAATCCCGTAGTCCCGCTGATCCGGTTTGAAGCCGAGCCGCTCGTTGGCTTCGACCGTATCGAATCCCTGATCCTGGAGCTCGTACGCGCGGATCTTGTTGGCCAGACCGATCCCCCGGCCTTCCTGGTTCAGATACAGCAGCACGCCACGCCCTTCGGCGGCAATCCGCTGCATCGCCGTCTCGAGCTGCGCGCCGCAGTCGCAGCGCGCGGAGTGGAAGACGTCGCCCGTGAGGCACTTCGAGTGCACGCGGACCATCACGTTGCTGCCGTCGCCGATCTCCCCGCGCACCAGCGCCACGTGCGTCTCCTGATCGAGCAGGCTCTCGTAGGCGTGCACCTGGAAGTCGCCGAGCTCGGTGGGCAGCTTCGCCGTCGCGACCCGCTTGACGAGCCGCTCGTTCTGCATCCGGTACTTGATGAGGTCGGCAATCGTGATGAGCGGCAGGCCGAAGCGCCGCGCGAACCGCGCGAGATCAGGGACCCGCGCCATGTTGCCGCCGCGCGCCATGATTTCGCAGATGACGCCGGCCGGCGTGAGTCCGGCCAGCCGCGCCAGATCGACAGCCGCTTCCGTGTGGCCACTGCGCACCAGAACGCCGCCGTTCCGCGCTCTGAGCGGCGTGACGTGGCCGGGCCTCAGGAGGTCCTGCGGCGTTGTGGCCGGATCGATCGCCGCCAGCACCGTCGCCGCGCGATCGGCTGCCGAAATTCCCGTGCTGGTCTTGCCGCGGGCGTCGATGGGCACGCACATCGCCGTCTCCCGTACCGCCGAGTTGATCGGCACGGCAAGCGGAATCTCCAGCGCGTCGAGCCGCTCCGGCGTCATCGCCAGGCAGACCAGGCCGCGCCCGTGCGTCACCATGAAATTGATGATGTCCGGCGTGATCTTCTCCGCCGCAATCGTGAGGTCGCCCTCGTTCTCCCGATCCTCATCGTCGACGACGATCACGAGGCGGCCGTCGCGGATGGCGGCGATCGCCTCCTCGACGGGCGCGAACAGGCTGCGACGCCGCCGCGCGATACGAAGGGCGCCGTGGCGGGACGTTCGGGAACGGGAGGCTTTCGTCATGAGCGTGGAACTGTGGCCGGAGCAATGGCGCTCACAGCGCGCGCGACGTACTTGCCGATCACGTCGCATTCGAGATTGACGCGCGTCCCCACTCTGGTGCCGCGCAGGTTCGTGTGTGTCCAGGTGTGTGGAATGATCTGCACTTCGAACGCATCGTCGGCCAGCGAGGCGACCGTCAGGCTGATGCCATCCACCGCGACCGAGCCCTTGGGCACGAACAGGGGCGCGAGGTGCTCGGCGAAGCGGACCTTGACCCACCAGAAGTCGCCGTCCGGCCGCACGTCGACGATGGTGCCGATGCCATCGGCGTGGCCGAGCACGAAGTGCCCGCCGAAGCGCGAGTCGGCGCGCATCGCGCGTTCGAGGTTGACCTGGTCGCCGGGCTCGAGGTCGCCGAGCGCGGTCACGCGCATCGTTTCGGGACCGATGTCGAACGCCATCGCCGGGCCGCCAGCTTCAACGCCGGTGAGGCAGACGCCGTTCACCGCAAGGCTCTCGCCCACCTCAAGGCTCTCGGTCAGATCGGCGCTGAGGTAGAGACGCACTGCGCCCGGGCGCTGCTCGACGGCAACGACATCGCCGACCGCCTCAATGAGGCCTGTGAACATAGCCGGTGACCTGCAGGTCGGGACCCACCATCGCCAGCTGCACGGACTGGAGCGAGGGGATCGAGAGTCTCGCGTCTTCCGCCATCGGCACCCCTTCCGGGCCCAGGGCCGTTGGCGCGATGAACAGACGGACTTCGTCGATCATACCCGCTTCGCTGGCAGCCTGGTGGATGTGGGGCCCGCCCTCGAGGAGCACCGTCAGCACGCCGAGGGCGGCCAGCCTGCGAAAGGCAGCTTCAACCGTCCCGTCCGTCCGTTCGATGCACGCGCCTGCACGCTCCAGCGCACGTACCTGCTCTGGCGTGGCCTCGGCGCGCGCCGAGTCGCAGAAGAGGTGAACGGGCCCGGAATCCAGCGTCTGGAATACCCGCGCCGTCGGTGGCGTGCGCAGCTGCCGGTCGAATATGGCCCTGAGGAAAGGCCGCGGGCGATACACGTCGCGGACCGTCAGCCTCGGGTCATCCACCAGCATCGTCCCGACGCCCACGGCGATCGCATCCACCTCGGCTCGCAACTGCTGCGCCTTCCTCAACGACGCAGGCGAGCTGATTGCCGTCGACTGCCCCGGCGCTGCCGCGACGTACCCGTCGATGCTCACCGCGGCCTTCGCGATCACGAACGGCCGCCCGTGCAGGATCGCGGTGAAGAACGGCGCGTTCAGTTGCCGCGCGCGCCCGGCTTCCACGCCAACGGTCACGGCGATTCCGTGCGACTCGAGGTATCGAAACCCTCCGCCGGCGACACGCGGATTGGGATCCTCGACAGCCGCAATCACCTCTTTGATGCCGGCCGCGACGATGCGTTCGACGCAGGGTCCCGTGCGACCGTGGTGACAGCACGGCTCGAGCGTGCAGATCAGCCTGGCGCCGCGTGCGCGGTCGCCGGCCTCGTTGAGCGCGTGGACTTCGGCGTGCGGCGTACCCGCCTGCTCGTGATGCCCGTCGCCGACGATGGTGCCATCGGGCGACACGACGATCGCGCCGACCATCGGGTTGGGGCTGGTCTGCCCGCGGCCACGCTCAGCGAGCCGCAGCGCACGCCGCATCAGCGCGTCTACCACTTCTCCTCGAAGAGCGCGGTCGCGTAGTCGTCGGCGGAGAAGGGGATCAGGTCGTCGATGCCCTCGCCGATGCCGACGAAACGGATAGGCAGCTTCAGGTCCGCGGCGATCGCCACAGCGACTCCCCCTTTCGCCGTGCCATCGAGTTTCGTGAGCACGACGCCGGTTACTCCGGCTGCCTCCATGAACTGCTTTGCCTGCACGAGCCCGTTCTGCCCCACCGTCGCATCCAGCACGATGAGCACTTCGTGCGGCGAGCCCGGCACGGCCCGCGCGGCGACGCGGCGGATCTTTTCCAGTTCCTGCATCAGGTTCTGGCGCGTATGCAGACGCCCCGCCGTGTCGACGAGGATCGGGGAGAAGCCCCGAGCCTTGCCCGAGCTGATGGCATCGAACACAACCGCCGCGGGATCCGCGCCGTCCTTCGTGCGGACCATCTCCACGTCCGCGCGGTCCGCCCAGATCTGCAGCTGCTCGATCGCCGCCGCACGGAACGTGTCTGCCGCGCAGATCAGCGGACGCCGTCCCTCACGCTTCGCCAGGCTGGCGAGCTTGCCCACGGTGGTCGTCTTGCCGGTGCCGTTGACGCCGACGACGAGGGTGACCTGCGGCTGACCGTCCACGACCGGCCGTGTCGCGTCGGCGAAGATGCCAAGGATCTCGTGGCGCACTAGCTCGCGAAGGCCCTGATCGCGATTGGGTGCGCGCTTGACGGCGTCGAGAATGCGCTCGGTCGCATCGACGCCGACGTCGGCCGAGATGAGCAGTTCCTCGAGCGCGTCGAGGGTGTCGACGTCGACTGGTCGCGAGCGGCGCTCGGGCGTGTCTGCGCCACGAACGATCTCGTCGAAGCGCTGGACGATCTGCTGCGACGTCCGGGAGAGCCCCGCCTTCAGTCGATCGAACAACCCCATCCGATCGAGTCTATCATTCGCCGTCGGTCTCGGCCCGCTGCGGGCGCAGCATCAGCTCTTCGAGCGCCGCCTTCGCGTCGCGACGGCCCGCGAGCACGTCGGCCATCTGCGTGGCGATCGGCAACTCGACGCCGTTTCGGGCGCCCAGCGCGAGAGCGGCGCCGGTGGTCCGAATACCTTCCGCCACCATTTTCATCCCGCCGACGATGTCGTCGAGCGATCGCCCGCGCGCCAGCTCGATGCCCACGTGGCGGTTGCGGCTCAACGAGCCCGTGCAGGTGAGCACCAGATCGCCGAGACCCGCGAGCCCGGCAAGCGTATCGCGCCGCGCGCCAAGCGCACAGGCAAGCCGTGTGATCTCGGCCAGCCCGCGCGTGATCAGCCCCGCCTGCGCGTTGTGGCCGATCCCCATGCCTTCGACAACGCCCGCGGCAATGGCGATCACGTTCTTCAGCGCGCCGCCAATCTCGACGCCGACGACGTCGTTGCTGCCGTAGAGCCGCAGGTAGCCCGACCGAAACTCGGACTGCACGAGCGACACCGCATCGTCGTCGAGCGATGCGACGACGACAGCCGTCGGCATGCCTCGGCCAACTTCGGCCGCGAAGCTGGGACCGGAAAGCGCCGCGACCGGATGCGCCGGGCCCAGCGTCGCCGTCACCAGCTCCGACATGCGGAGCAGCGTGCCCTCCTCGAGGCCTTTCGTCGCACTGACGATCGTCGCGTGCGGACGAAGGTGCGGCCTGACTCTGGTGAGGACTTCGCGAGTGCCATGCGACGGCACCGCGTTCACGATCAGGTCCGCATCCGAGACGGCGATGCCGAGATCGCTCGTCGGCTGCACGGCAGAGGGGAACGCCAGGTCCGGCAGGTAGATGG
>UEXX01000113.1_pt1 | contig 12002 bp, 10 predicted proteins | sample 4301161 | NCBI WGS metagenome assembly UEXX01 (sample SAMEA4773179, study PRJEB27434) | metagenome | biome: 2259; feature: agricultural soil; material: soil | place: USA | collected 2014-09 | depth 0.25 m
GTACACGACGCCATCCTCGTCCAGGACCCTCTGCCGGCCGCGATGGGCGATGGCGCGTCGCAGGCGGTGTTCGACCTGATCGATCCGGCCAAGGACGTGGACGGGTTCACGCCCGTCAACGCCGGCCGGCTCTCGCAGAATCGCGCCCGCCTGGCGCCGTGCACGCCGTCGGGCGTCATCGAGCTGCTGGTGCGGTCCGGCATTCTCATTGCCGGCGCCCACGCCGTCGTGATCGGCCGCAGCGACATCGTGGGAAAGCCCATGGCCCTGCTGCTCCTGCACAAGAGCGCGACGGTGTCGATCTGCCACTCGAAGACGAGGGATCTGCCGGGCCTGACGCGTCAGGCCGACATCCTCGTCGCGGCCGTCGGGCGGACGGCATTCGTCAGGCCCGACATGGTGAAGCCGGGCGCGACAGTCGTGGACGTGGGCATCAACCGGGTCACCGATCGCGCTGAGGTCGAATCGCTGTTCCCGCCGGACTCCACGCGCCGCGCCGACTTCGAGCGGCGCGGCTCGCTGGTGGTGGGCGATGTCCATCCGGCGGTGGCCGACGTGGCCGGCGCCCTCACGCCGGTGCCCGGCGGTGTGGGGCCCCTCACCATCGCTCTGCTGCTACGTAACACGGTCACCGCGGCCGAAGCTCGAGTCCCGTGATCCGCGCCGCGCTGACCGGCGGCATCGCCACGGGCAAGAGCCACGTGCTCGCGGCGTTTGCCAGGCTCGGCGTGCCCACCATCGACGCCGACACGCTGGCGCACGGCGCGATTGCCGCCGGGACGCCTGGAGCCGCTCGCGTCGTCGCCCGCTTCGGAACCGGCATCCGGCTGGCCGACGGCAGCATCGATCGCCGCGCCCTTGGCGCCATTGTCTTCAACGACGTCGCGGCCCGGCGCGATCTCGAAGGTATCGTTCACCCTGCCGTCTACAGCGCGATCACTGGCTGGTTTCAGGACCAGGCCGGCGACATCGATCTGGCGGTGGCCGACATCCCCCTCCTGTTCGAGACCGCCCACGAGGGCGACTTCGACGTGGTGATCGTGGCCGCGTGCTCGCCGGAGGAGCAGCTGCGGCGGGTGATGGAGCGCGATCGGTTGTCGGAGGCCGACGCGCGGTCACGCATCGCGGCGCAGCTGTCGATCGAGGAGAAAGTCCGGCGCGCGGACTACGTCGTGTGGACGACGGGGACTGCAGAGGAGACCGCGAGACAAGTAGAACGGACCATTGAGGAGATAGGTCTCAGGCGCTGAGCTGTTCGTCGTCCTTCGCTGGCGCGATGCGCTCCTCGACGAACGTGTTCCACTCGTGGCACTGCGGGCACTGCCAGAGCAGCTCGGTGCTGCGGTAGCGGCAGCGCACGCAGACGTGCGGGTCGAGGTAGAAGACGGCGTCGCGCGTGAGGCCGAGATAGCGATCGACCAGTTGCGGCGGCCGGCCCAGGGCCGAGACGGCCTTCCAGATCTCCTGGTGGATCACCAGCGCGTGCGGGTTGTGGCTGAGCGACTCGAACAAAAGTTCGAGGGCGCCCGCGGCATCGCCGGCGGCGAAGCGGTGCCGCGCCAGCGCGAGCCGCGCGCGCCAGTCCTGCGGATTGGCGGCGGCAATCCTGCGGCACAGGTCGACGAACCGCTGCGGCGTCCCGAGCTTCTGCGAGGCGTCCTGCAGCCGGTCGTATGCCAGGTAGGCGCGCTCCGGCGCGATCTCCACCATCGCTTCCCACGCTTCGACGGCCAGTCCGAAGTTGCCGTCCTGCGCGTGCAGATCGCCGAGGTGCAGATAGGCCGGCGCGGCCTTCTTGTCGCGCTCGATCGCCGCGCGGAATCGCTCGGCGGCCTGCTCGCGATTCCCCAGCCGCAGGGCCTCTTCGCCCAGCTCGTTCTCGAGGAACGCCAGAATCGACTGGTCGCGGACGCCCGCCAGCGGGCCGTCGACCTCGGCGAGCAGCTTCCTCACCTCGTAGGCTTCGCTCCACTGATGCTGCTCGCCATACAGTTTCTCGAGCTGCACCAGCGCATGGCGATTCTTCGGGTCGAGCCGGAGCACTTCCTTGAATGCCTCGTACGCGCGATCGACGAAGCCGCTGCGGCGGAAGTCGAGGCCCAGGCAGAGCAGGATGTACGCGTGCTCCAGCGGCTTCAGCCTCGGCCGCTGCAGCAGGCCCTGGTGAATATTGATGGCGCGGCCGACCTGGCCCTTCTCGCGGTACAGGTTGCCGAGGATCAGATGGATTTCGAGCGCGTCCTGATCAAGCTCCGCCGCGCGCGTCAGCTCGTCGATCGCCAGATCGATCTGGTTCGCGACGACCAGGTCGAGCCCGACGATGAAGTGGGGAGATTCGCGCGCCTTGCGCCGATCGATCCACTGTCCGTCGCGCAGCTTGTAGCGCTCCCACGCCTTGCCGATGGCAAGACCGGCCAGCAACGCCAGCAACGCGATCAGCATGGGATAGACAGTCATGCCCGGCTCGGCACCTCGAGCCACGTCGCGAGAAGGGTTTCCCAGCGTCCCTGGGCTTTGAGCACCAGCTCCACCAGTTCGCGGATAGCGCCGTCGCCGCCACGCCGCGCGCTGATCCAGTGGACGCGCTCGCGGACCTCCGCAGCGGCGTCGGCGGGGGCCGCCGCCAGCCCGACACGCCCGAGCACCGGCAGATCCAGCAGGTCATCGCCCATATAAGCGACCTCGTCTTCGGCCAGGCCCTCGCCGGCGAGGATCTCGCCCAGCGTCTCGAGCTTGTCGCTCGCGCCCTGGCGGACGATCGGAATTCGCAGCTGCGTGGCCCGCTCGGTCGTCGCCGCCGATTGTCTCGCCGACAGCAGGCCCGTCGTCAAGCCGGCGCGTTGGGCGAGGACGATGGCCGTGCCATCGCGGATGTCGAACTGCTTCGACTCCGTGCCATCGGCGTGCAGCAGGATCTTGCCGTCCGTGAGGACGCCATCCACGTCGAACAGCAACAGCCGCACGCGGCGCGCCCGCTCGGCCAGGTCGGCGGTCATGGTCAGATGAGCTCCGTGCCCCACAGGTCGTGCAGATGCACGACGCCTTCCACTTCGCCGTTGGCGGATGCCACGATGATCGAGGTGATCTTCCGCTGCTCCATGAGGTTCAGTGCATCGGCGCCCAGGGCGTCGCGCCCGATGGTGGTCGGATTTCGCGTCATCACGTCGCCGGCCTTGAGCTGCATGAAGTCGGGGCGGTCGATCATCCGGCGGCGAAGGTCGCCATCGGTGATGATTCCGGTCAGCAGTCCGTCGGCGATGACGCACGTCATGCCGAGGCCCTTGTCCGACATCGTGTGCATGACCTCGGGCATCAGCGCGGAGACATCCACCTTCGGGGCCTTGTCCCGCGCGTGCATCAGGTGTTCGATGCGTTTGGCGTTTCGCGCGAGCTTGCCTTCCGGATGCAGCTTCAGGAAGTCCTCGACCTGAAAGCCCTTTTCAACCTGAAGCGTGATGGCAAGCGCGTCACCCATGGCAAGGGCAGCGGTGGTACTTGCCGAGGGCACGAGATTGAGAGGGCAGGCCTCCTGCGCCACATGACAGTCGAGCGACACATCCGCGAATTGTCCGAGCGTGGAACGCTGGGCGCCGGTCAGGGCCACGATGCGGGCCCCGATACGCCGCATAACTTCGAGCAGTCGAATGATTTCAGGCGTCTCGCCGCTATGCGAAAGGGCGAGGACGACATCCTCAGCCTGGATGACCCCAAGGTCACCGTGCACGGCCTCGGCCGGGTGCAGGAAGAAGGCCGGCGTTCCGGTACTGGCGAGCGTGGCCGCAATCTTCCGCGCGATGATGCCCGATTTGCCCATGCCCGTGACGATCACGCGGCCCCGGCAGTCGCGCAGCAACTCGACGGCGCGAACGAACCGGTCGTCCAGGCGGTCCACCAGCGCGAGAATGGCGGCCGCTTCGGTCCGCAGCACCTCCTTCGCCTGCGTCAGGTCTGGCAGGACGGCGCCGTGTCGCGGCTTACGAGGCTCGGGCGATGGCATCAATCTGCACCAGTTGCCGAAGCAGCGGCTCGAGGTGGTCGAGACGCAGCGCGTTCTGGCCGTCGCTCTTGGCGCGGGCCGGATCTTCGTGCACTTCCAGGAAGACGCCGTCCACGCCGGCGCCGACCCCCGCGCGGGCGAGCGGGTCGATGTACTGCGCCAGCCCCGCCGTCACGCCGTCGCCGGCGCCCGGAAGCTGCAGGCTGTGCGTGACGTCGAAGACCACGGGCACACCCAGCTCGCGAATCATCGGAAAAGCTCGCATGTCGACGACGAGGTTGTTGTAGCCGAACGAGAAGCCGCGCTCGGTGACGAAGACATTCCGGTTCCCCGACGCGGTCACCTTGGTGACGGCGTGCCGCACGTCGCGGGGCGCCAGGAACTGGCCCTTCTTGATGTTCACCGCACGGCCCGTCTTCGCGGCGGCCACAATCAGGTCGGTCTGCCGGGAGAGAAACGCTGGGATCTGCAGGACGTCGACCACCGCGCCTGCCGGCCCCGCCTGATCGACCTCGTGAATGTCGGTCAGCACGGGCAGGCCCGTCTCCTGCTTCACCTTCTCGAGCACACGCAGGCCAGCCACCAGGCCCGGCCCGCGGTACGACTCGACCGACGTGCGGTTCGCCTTGTCGAACGACGCCTTGAAGATCAGCGGAACGCCCGACGCGGCGGTGATCCGCACCAGCTCGCGCGCGATGTCGAGCGCGTGCGATTCGCTCTCGATGACACAGGGGCCGGCGATGAGGACCAGCGGGGCACCGTCACCGAGCGGCACCGGGCCCAGCGACACGCGGGACACCCCGAGATCATACCCGAAACGCCCGAGATGCCCGGAATGCCGGGCCCCCGATGCCGCTCGGCGCCGAGCGCTACGGCGCTGTCGTCAGCTCCGCCGCGCCGCGCGAGGCCCGCTTGTGCTTGTAGCTGGCCTCCACGAAGCTGGCGAACAGCGGATGCGGCTTGAGCGGCTTCGACTTGAACTCTGGATGGAACTGCACCGCCACGTACCACGGGTGGCCGGGCAGCTCCGCGATCTCGACGAACTTGCCGTCTGGCGACTTGCCCGAGATTACGAGCCCCTTCTCAGTGAGCGTCTTCTCGTAGAGGCAGTTGAACTCGTAGCGATGCCGGTGACGCTCCGAAATGGTCGTCGCGCCGTAAATCCTGGCCGCCAGCGACCCTGGCGTCAGCTCGCACGGGTACTGCCCAAGCCGCATCGTACCGCCGAGGTCTTCGACGCCGAGCAGGTCGCGCAGCATGTAAATGACCTTGTGCGGCGTGTCCGGATCGCACTCGGTCGAATCGGCCTCCGTGAGCCCCGCGACGTTGCGCGCGAACTCGACGGTGGCCCACTGGAACCCGTAGCAGATCCCGAAGTAGGGCACGTTGTGCGACCGCGCGTACTGCGCGGCCTTCATCATCCCGCGCGTGCCGCGGTTCCCGAACCCGCCAGGCACGAGGATGCCGTCGGCACCTTCCAGCAGCCGGTCGCCGCCCGGCTCTTCGAGCGCTTCCGACTCGACCCACTGGATGTTCACCTTCACCCGATTGGCGAACCCCCCGTGGTAGAGGGCCTCGTTGAGGCTCTTGTAGGAGTCCTCGTAGCCCACGTACTTGCCGACCACGTGAATCGTGAGCTCCGCTTCGGGATTCTTGATCCGCTCGACCAGCTGTTCCCACGCCTGCGTGCGCCGGGGCGACTCGGGCAGGTGAAGCAGCTTCAGGATGATCGGGTCGATGCCTTCCGAGGCGAGCGCCAGCGGCACCTCGTAGATGGTGTCCACGTCGCGGGCCGTGATGACCGCCTGCTCGTCGACGTCGCAGAACAGCGCGATCTTCTGCTTCACGTCACGCGGCAGGGGCCGGTCCGTCCGGCAGAGCAGGATGTCGGGCTGGATACCGATCGAGCGCAGGTCGCGGACGCTGTGCTGCGTCGGTTTCGTCTTCACCTCGCCGGCCGTGCCGATGAACGGCACCAGGGTCAGGTGGATGTAGATCGTGTTGTCGCGGCCGGCGTCCTGGCGGAACTGGCGGATGGCCTCGAGGAACGGCAGGCTCTCGATGTCGCCCACCGTGCCGCCGATTTCCACGATGACGATGTCCACATCGCGCGCGACGGCGCGGATGCTGTCCTTGATCTCGTTGGTGATGTGCGGGATGACCTGCACCGTGCGGCCCAGGTAATCGCCACGGCGCTCCTTCTGGATGACCGACAGGTAGATCTTGCCGGTCGTCCAGTTGTTGTTCCGCGTCGGCACCATGTTGGTGAACCGCTCGTAGTGCCCCAGGTCCAGGTCCGTCTCGGCGCCATCGTCGGTGACGAAGACCTCGCCATGCTGGAACGGGCTCATGGTGCCGGGATCGACGTTGATGTAGGGGTCGAACTTCTGGAGGGTCACCCGATAGCCGTGGCCCTCGAGCAGCGTGCCGATCGACGCCGCGGCGAGGCCTTTGCCGAGGGAGGACACGACGCCTCCCGTCACGAAGATGTATTTGACCGGTCTCGTGCTGTCCTGGTTCGCCATCGTGTGGGGAGTCCTCGCTCGTGAATCAGGGCCTGCCAGCCCTCGTGCTGTCCGCGGCGGCCGAAGCGAGCATCAGCGCTTCGACCCGTGCCAGGTCCGCCGGCGTGTCCACGCCGACGGCCTCGAAATTCGTGGGCATCACCTTTATTCTGATGCCGTGCTCCAGTGCCCGTAACTGCTCGAGACGCTCGAGTTGTTCGAGCGCGGTCGGCCGCATTGCCGCAAACGTCGGAAGGAACGCGCGGCGGTAGCCGTACAGCCCGATGTGCCGCCACGCCTGCACCGGTCGGTCCGGCGTCCGCTCGCGCACCCACGGAATGGGCGCGCGGGAGAAATAAAGAGCGAAGTCGTGCTCGTCCACGACCACTTTCACGACGTTCGGATCGTGAAGGTCATGATCGGATCGGATGGGAGAGCGCAGCGACGTCATCTGCAGGTGCTCGTCATCAGCGAACGGCGCGATCGCCTGCTCGATCATCTCGGGCGCGACCAGAGGCTCGTCGCCTTGCACGTTGATCACGAGATCGCAGTCGAGCCCGGAGGCGACTTCGGCAAGCCGATCGGTGCCTGTGGGATGCGTCGCCCGCGTCATCACCGGCTCGCCGCCGAACCGTCGAACAGCCTCCGCAATTCGTTCATCGTCTGTCGCGACGAGGACGCGCGACACGCCGCGCGCCTCGATCGCCCGCCGGTACACGTGCTCAATCATCGGACGCCCCGCCAGCAGCGCGAGCGGCTTGCCGGGGAATCGAGTCGACTCGTATCTTGCGGGGATGACGACGATGCTGGAGAGCTGAGATGGATGCTCGGGGGAACTGACCGGGAGCACGGTGAATCATAGCACACTGGTGCTACGATCAACGAGCCGCCGGAAGGCTCCACCTGCCCATGAGACGACCGACGATCGCGGCGATCGGATGGCTGGCGCTCGGCTTGAGCGGATGTCGCGCGGATTCTCCGGCGCCGGCTCCGCGGCGGACGAACGCGCGGCCGCTCATGCTCCTGAGCCGGCCCGAGGTCGAACCGTTGAAGCCGATCCATGCGCGTCCGAGTGAGCCGCCCGGCCGGACGCGGAATCCATTCACGTTCGGCGCAGCGCAGCCTACCGACCGGCACACGGGCCCGCTGCCACCACTGCCGCCGCCCGAGGGCTTGCCCGAGCTGCCGCTGCCAATCCCTGCGGCTCCCGCGATCAGGTTGATCGGGCTTGCCGCGGGACGTGAAACGCCACCCGTCCGGATGGCGATCCTCAACGTGAACGACGACCTCGTGCTGGCGCACGTGGGCGACACGATCCTGGGACGCTACACGCTCGTCAGGATCGGCGACGACGCGGTGGAACTGCACGATTCGGTCAGCAACGAAACGCTGACGGTCGCGCTGCCATAGACCGCGGCACCGCACGCTCACGACGAACGAGCGCTCAGGCGAGCCGGACCACCTCGACGGATTTCACTGCGGGAATCGCCGCAAGTTCGGCCCGCACGCCAGCCGAGACGCCGTTGGCCTCGTCCACCGTGACCACGCCGATTGCGCCCTCGGCGCCGCGGCCGAGCGCGAAGTTGGCGATGTTGACGCCGTGTCGCCCGAGCACCGTCCCGACGGCGCCGATGACGCCAGGCTGATCGTTGTTCTTGATGATGATCTGCGTGCCCTGCAGCGGCGCTTCCACCGGCACGCCGTCCACGAGCACCAGGCGCGGACCGCCGTGCTCGAAGATGGTGCCTTCGACCCAGCGCTCGCCGGCGCTCGTGTGCAGTTTCACTGAGACGAGAGCCGTAAAGTTCCGCACCCTCGAGCTCTGCGACGCGATCACTTCGATGCCGCGTTCCGCGGCCACCGACTTCGCGTTGACGGCGGTCACGCCCCCCGAGAGCATCGTCCGGAAGATTCCGACCAGCACGGCGCTCGTCAGCAGGTCGTTGCGGCCCGCCGCCAGCTCGCCGTAGTACCGGACGCCGACGCCGGTCACCCGCGCTTCGCCCATCTGCGCGACCAGCGACCCCAGCCGCTCGGACAGCGTCACCCACGGCTGCAGCCGCGCGAACTCTTCCGGCGCCATCGACGGGAAGTTCACGGCGTTCCGGATGATGCCGTCGCGCAAGTAGTCGCGCACCGCTGCTGCCGTCTCGACGCCGACCAGCTCTTGCGCCTCGCCCGTCGATGCAGCGATGTGCGGCGTGGCGACGACATTGGGAAGCTCCGCGAGGCCCCAGTCGGCCGGCGGCTCCTGTTCGAACACGTCGATGGCCGCCGCGGCGACCTGGCCCGAACCGAGCGCCGCCACGAGCGCCTGCTGATCGATGAGCTCGCCGCGCGCGGTGTTGCAGATCCGGACGCCCTTCTTGCAGCGCGCGAGCCGCTCGGCGTTGAAGATGTGACGCGTCTGCGGTGTGACGGGCAAGTGCAGCGTCAGATAGTCAGCCTCCGCGCAGACTTCGTCGAGCGTTGCGAGCCGCGCGCCGACCTGCGCCGCGAGCTCGGCCGAGATGAACGGATCGTGCGCGACAATCTGCATGCCGAACGAGCGCGCGCGCGTCGCGACTTCCTGGCCGATGCGGCCCAGGCCGACGACGCCGAGCGTCTTGCCGCGCAGCTCCACGCCGGCGAACTTCTTCTTCTCCCACTTGTGCTGCTTCATCGCCGCGTCGGCCGCGGGCAAATGCCGCGCCAGCGCCAGCATCTGCGCGAGCGCCAGTTCGGCGACGCTGATGCTGTTGGCACCTGGGGCGTTCATCACGACGATCCCGCGCGCGGAGGCCGCGTCGAGATCGACGTTGTCGACGCCGGTGCCGGCGCGCGCGATGACGCGCAGCGACGGCGCGGCTTCGATCACCTCGCGCGTGACGCGCGTCGCGCTGCGCACGACGAGCGCATCGGCATCAGCAACAGCAGTCAGTAGTTCGGGGAGCGGGCGTCCGGCTTTCGCGTCGACGTGCCAGCCTTCCACTTCGCGCAGCAAGGCCACAGCGGAAGCGGGTAGATCATCAGCAATGACAATTTTCATCGTGAGCGTCTGAGTAAGGGAGGTTCGAAACCGTTCAAGTATAATCTGTCGTTTTGAAGGCGGCGGCAAGACCCGGCGTGCAAGTCACGGTCGCACCAGGATGGTGCAAACCGCAGACGCGTGCGACAGAATGCCGCGATCCGTGCGATGCGCGACGGTTTTCCACAGACTTTTCCACAGTCATCTGTGTGAATTCCGTGATCACGCCGGGGAACTGACCTAACGAACATCGGAGACTGTTTCCGTACGATCAAACAGGGGACAGTCCCCATTACGCAGGAAAAGACATGCCACAGTTCACGCACCTCAAACCGCCAGCCGACGGCACGCCGATCGTGCGGCGCAACGGCGCAATGATCGTTCCCGACGATCCCATCATCCCGTTCATCGAGGGCGATGGCACCGGGCCCGACATCTGGCGCGCGAGCGTGCGCATCTTCGACGCCGCAGTGCAGAAGGCATTCGGCGGATCCCGGCGTCTCGCGTGGTTCGAAGTGCTCGCCGGTGAGAAGGCGAAGAATCTCACGGGTGAATGGCTCCCGTCCGACACGCTCGAGGCCGTGCGCGCGTACAAGGTGGCCATCAAGGGACCGCTCACGACGCCGGTTGGCGGCGGCATCCGCAGCCTGAACGTCACGCTGCGCCAGGTGCTCGACCTCTACGCCTGCGTCCGTCCCGTCCGCTATTTCGACGGCACGCCGGCGCCGGTGACGCATCCGGAGAAGATGAACGTCATCATCTTCCGCGAGAACACCGAGGACGTGTATGCAGGCATCGAGTATGCCAAGGGAACACCACAAGCCGAGAAGATCATCGAGTTCCTGTCGCGCGAGATGGGCAAGCGCCTGGCGCCGGATTCCGGCATCGGCATCAAGCCCATCTCGGAGACGGCGACCAAGCGTCTCGTGCGCATGGCGATCAAGTACGCCATCGAGCACAAGCGGAAGACCGTCACGATCATGCACAAGGGCAACATCATGAAGTTCACCGAGGGCGCGTTCCGCGACTGGGGCTACGAGGTCGCCAAGGCGGAGTTTCGCGACCGCATCGTGACCGAGGAAGAGGTCTCGGCGGGCGCCTCGGCTGCTGGCAAGGTGGTGATCAACGATCGGATCGCCGACAGCGTCTTCCAGCAGGTGCTCACGCGCACGTCGGACTACGACGTGTTCGCCACGCCGAATCTCAACGGCGACTATCTGTCGGACGCGTGCGCGGCGCAGGTGGGTGGGCTGGGCATGGCCCCCGGCGCCAACATCGGCGACGACATCGCGTTCTTCGAGGCCACCCATGGCACGGCGCCGAAGTACGCCGGCAAGGACGTCATCAATCCGTCGTCGGTGGTCCTCTCCGGCGTGATGATGCTCGAGCACCTCGGCTGGGGCCAGGCGGGTGCGCTCATCACGAAGGGGCTGGGCGAAACCATTCGCCAGAAGCGCGTGACCTATGATCTGGCGCGATTGATGGACGGCGCCACCGAGCTCAAGACGTCGCAGTTCGCAGACGCCATCATCGCCAATATGTAGGGCCGAACTTCAGTTCGGCCGCAAGCGGAGACCCATTCCATGAACCGCAAAGTCACAGTTGTGGGCGGCGCCGGCAACGTCGGCGCCACCGTGGCGCGCGCCATCGCCGTCAAGGAGCTGGCCGACGTCGTTGTCATCGACATCGCCGACCAGAAGGCGGCCGGCGTGGCGTTGGACATGTTCCAGGCCAATCCCATCGAGGGGTCGGACTCGCGGCTGATCGGCGGCGGCGATTTTGCCGACATGGCCGGCTCGGACGTCGTCGTCATCACCTCGGGCGTGCCGCGAAAGCCGGGCATGAGCCGCGATGATCTGCTGCAGGTCAACTACAAGATCATGCAGAGCGTGACCGAGCAGGTGGTCCGGCACGCGCCGAACGCGATTATCGTGCCAGTAGCCAACCCGCTCGACGCGATGTGCCAGGCCGTCTATCGCCTGAGCGGCTTCCCGCGCGAGCGTGTCGTCGGCATGGCCGGCGTGCTCGACTCGGCGCGCATGCGGACGTTCATCGCGATGGAGCTGAACGTTTCGGTGGAGAACATCCACGCGTTCGTGCTCGGTGGCCACGGCGACACGATGGTGCCGCTGCCGCGGTACTCGACCGTCGCCGGCATCCCGATCACCGACCTGCTGCCGAAGGATCGCATCGACGCGATCTGCAAGCGCACGGCGGACGGCGGGGCCGAGATCACGAAGCTGGTCGGCACGAGCGCCTGGTATGCGCCGGGGTCGGCGGCTGCCGAGATGGTCGAGATCATCCTCAAGGACAAGAAGAAGATCGTCCCCTGTTCGGTGTTCCTGAAGGGCGAGTACGGCATCAACGATCTGTTCGTCGGCGTGCCGGTGAAGCTCGGGGCCCGCGGCATGGAGCAGATCATCGAGATCAAGCTCACCGCCGAAGAGGACGCGGCGCTCAAGAAGTCAGCGGCGGCCGTCAAGGAACTGACGGC
>UEXX01000364.1_pt1 | contig 11984 bp, 6 predicted proteins | sample 4301161 | NCBI WGS metagenome assembly UEXX01 (sample SAMEA4773179, study PRJEB27434) | metagenome | biome: 2259; feature: agricultural soil; material: soil | place: USA | collected 2014-09 | depth 0.25 m
CGACGACGTCGCCCTTGATGCGGCAGCTCTCGGCGATCACCGGGACCAGGACATCCGGGTCGCGGCGGAACAGCGCCTTGACGCTGCCGCGGACGCGGTCGAACAGTCCGCGGCTCGACGTCATGCCGTACTTGATGACCTCGTAGAGGCCCGCGCGGAACTCGCGGCGTGGCAGCGTGGTGAGGACCTGCGGATCGATCACCACGTGGCGCGGCTGGTGAAACGCGCCGATCAGGTTCTTGCCGGCCGTGTGGTTTACGCCGACCTTGCCCCCGACTGCGCTATCCACCTGAGCCAGCAGCGTCGTCGGCACCTGCACGAGCGGCAGCCCGCGCAGGAACGTTGCCGCAGCGAACCCGGCCGTGTCGCCGAGCACGCCGCCGCCCACCGCGATGATGCCCGCCCCGCGGTCCGCGCCGAGCGCCACCAGCTCGTCGTACACCTTGGACACCGTGCGCAGGTGCTTGTGGCGTTCGCCGTCGGGAATCAGGATGACGGGCGCGCCGCCGAGCGAGGCCGACGCGGTCTCGCCGTGCAGTTTCCACACCGTCGGCGACGAGACGACGATGCGGCGGCGGGCAAAGCCGGAACGATCGAGCAGCGCACCGAGTTGCGCGAGGTGGCCCGCGCCGATGTCGATCGGGTAGGCACGCGGCGAAGTGGCGACCAGAATCTGTTCGATGGACACGGGATGCCTGACGGGATGCGGCCGAAACGCGGATGGTAGGATAGCACCCGGTGTCCCTCCGGGCCGACTTCCTCATCATTGGCGGCGGCATCGCGGGCCTGAGGGCCGCGATCGATCTGGTCGGGCACGGGCGCGTCCTGCTGCTCACGAAGGCCGCCGGGACCGAAAGCAACACCGGTTACGCGCAGGGCGGTATCGCGGCTGCCGTGGGCCCGGACGACTCGCCGTCGCTGCACTTGTCGGACACGCTGGACGCCGGCGCAGGGCTGTGCGATCGCGAGGCGGCCTCGGCGCTGGTCACCGACGGCCCGCGATACGTGCAGGAGCTGATCGACTGGGGTGCGGCCTTCGCGCGCGATGCTGACGGCCGGTTGGCGCTCGGCCGCGAAGGCGCGCACAGCGTCAGGCGCGTGCTGCACGCGCACGACGCCACGGGCCGTGAGATCACGCGCACGCTGCACGCCAGGCTCGGCGGCGCACAGGGGTTCGAGATCTTCGATCACGTGCTTGCGACGAGCCTGCAGATCGAGCACGGCCGGTGCTGCGGTGTGCGGGGCCTCGACACCGATCACCGGCCGGTGTCGATCTCGGCGCCCGCGGTGCTGCTCGCGACAGGCGGGGCAGGCCGCGTTTTCCAGGAGACCACGAACCCGGCCATCGCCACTGGCGACGGGCTGGCGATGGCCTGGCGGGCCGGCGCGCGGCTCGGCGATCTGGAGTTCGTGCAGTTTCATCCGACGGTCCTGCACGTGCCCGGCCGGCCCCGCTTTCTCGTCTCGGAGGCGGTGCGCGGCGAGGGCGCGCGCCTGCTGAACGCCGCCGGCGAGACCTTCATGAGCCGCTACGACTCGCGCGGCGATCTCGCGCCGCGCGATGTCGTCGCGACCGCGATGGTGCGCGAAGCCGCCCGCACCGGGCGATCGGTCTACCTGTCGTTGCAGCACCTGGACGCGGCCTGGGTGCGCGCGCGCTTTCCCGGCATCGCCGCCGCGTGCAGCGAGGCCGGGCTCGATCTGGCCACCGACCTGCTGCCCGTGAGCCCTGCGGCCCACTACATGTGCGGGGGGGTGGACACCGATCTCGCAGGACGCACGTCGGTGCCAGGGCTGTTCGCCGCCGGGGAGGTCGCGTGCACGCGCGTGCACGGCGCGAATCGGCTCGCCAGCAACTCGCTGCTCGAGGGGCTCGTCTTCGGTGCGCGCGCGGCGGCGGCCATGCAGGGCGCGCAGCGGAGTGGCGATCTTCCGGAGAGCCGCACGATCGGACCGTTGCCGACCGAGGCTGAGGGCGGTGAAGTGGATGCAGACGTGCCGGCCCTGATGTGGCGCGACGCCGGCCTCGTGCGCAGCGCCGAGGGTCTCGGCCGCGCCGTCTCGCGTCTCGAGGCCATCGCCCGCAGCCGTGAAGCCGCCCTCACGTCGGGCCACGGGACTCTCGACGAGTGGCGCCGGGCGAACCTCGCCCGCGTCGGTGCCCTCATTGCGTGCGCGGCGCTCTGGCGCGAGGAAAGCCGCGGCGGGCACCGGCGTACCGACTTTCCGGAGCGAGACGATCTACACTGGAAGATTCATGGAAGTGCAAAGTTGGAAGTGCCAAGTGCTAAGTGAAGTGCTGAGTGCTGACGTGCTGAGTGCTGAAGTGCTGAAGTGCTGAGTGTTCGTAGGCGTCGCAGTCGTAGGGCCGAACTTTAGTTCGGCCGAGGTCCGTAGCCCGTAGCCTGATCATGCCCAAACCGTCGGAATCATTCGTCACCGAAATCACGTCGCAGTCTGAGGATTTCTCCCGCTGGTATCTGGACGTCGTGCGCCGGGCGGAGCTGGCCGACTATTCGCCGGTCAAGGGCTGCATGGTGATCCGCCCGTACGGCTACGCCATCTGGGAGCTCATTCAGCAGCAGCTCGACGCGCGGTTCAAGGCGACGGGTCACGTCAACGCGTATTTCCCGCTGTTCATTCCCGAGAGCCTGATCACGCGAGAGGCCGAACACGTCGAAGGCTTTGCGCCGCAGGTGGCCTGGGTCACCAGGGGCGGCACCGAGGAGCTCGAGGAGAAGCTCGTCGTCCGTCCGACGTCGGAAGCGATGTTCGGGACGATGTACGCGAAGTGGATTCAGTCGTGGCGCGATCTGCCCGTGCTCATCAACCAATGGGCGAACGTCGTCCGATGGGAGAAGGTGACGCGCCCGTTCCTGCGGACGACGGAGTTCCTCTGGCAGGAAGGGCACACGGCGCACGAGACCGAGCAGGAAGCCGAGGAAGAGACGCTGAAGATGCTGGGCGTCTACAAGGAATTCGCCGAGAACGTGCTGGCGATGCCCGTGCTCGACGGCCAGAAGAGTGCGAGCGAGAAGTTCGCGGGCGCGTCGAAGACCTATTCGATCGAGGCGCTGATGGGCGATGGCCGTGCGCTGCAGGCTGGCACCTCGCACAACCTGGGGCAGAACTTCGCCAGGGCGTTCGAGATCCAGTTCCAGGGTCGTGACAAGACGCTGCAGCACGCGTGGACGACGTCGTGGGGCGTGTCGACGAGGCTCATCGGCGGGGTCATCATGACGCACGGCGACAACAGCGGCCTGGTGTTGCCGCCGCGCGTCGCGCCCTATCAGGTGGTGATCGTCCCGATCCAGCGCGGCAACTGGCAGGAGACCGTGCTGCCGAAGGCGAAGGCCGTCCAGGCCGAACTGCAGGCGGCGGGGATCCGCGTGTTCCTCGATGCGCGCGAGGAATACACGCCCGGCTGGAAGTTCGCCGAGTGGGAGATGCGGGGCGTGCCGCTCCGCCTCGAGATCGGGCCCAAGGACATCGAGAAGGGGCAGGTGCTGCTGGCGCGGCGCGACACTCGCGAGAAGATGCCGACGCCGATGGAAGGCCTGGCCGGCATCATCACGGCGCTGCTCGACACGATCCAGGCGGCGCTGCTGGCAAAGGCCCTCGCGTTCCGCGAGGAGCACACGTCCCGCGCGGAGACGTGGGCCGAGTTCCTGGCAGCGATGGAAGGCCGGCCGGGATTCGTGATCGCACGCTGGTGCGGGGATGCGGCGTGCGAGGCCCAGATCAAGGCCGAGACGCAGGCGACGATCCGCAACCTCCCGTTCGAACAAGTGCCTGGCGGGATGTGCGTGCGGTGCGACAAGCCGGCGATCACCGAAGCGCGGTTCGCGAAAGCGTATTAGGGGTCAGACGCTGTTAAGGCGTTCGAAGCTGCTTAACAGCGTCTGACCCCGGCTGTTAAGACGATCACGGGTGCTTAACAGCGTCTGACCCCAAAGCCCCGCTCAACTTCCCAGCAGTTCCGCCACGTGGTCGCGGAAGCGGGTGCGCACGCGCTTGATCGCGCTGTGACGGCCCGTCACCTTTTCCCGCGCGGCGACGGCGCGAAAGGCATCGGCAAGCCCGCGTCGCCAGGCCTCGCCGTCGGCCATCACGTCGGAGTGCACGTATGCGGCGGCCAATGGTTCGAGCGTTGTCGCGTCGCCCACCAGCACGAGCGCATCCAGGAAGTCTCCTGGCAGCGGCTCGGTGGCCTGCTCGACGGCTTCGCGCAGGTCGTACAGCGCCACCTTGCTGCCGCGCCGCGCAAGCGCCAGGTGCAGGGCCCCGCGGACAGCCAGCCACTCCCGCCGTCGCGCTTTTCGTCCTTCGGTTTCCTTCGAGCCGACTCGTTCCACCAGCCGGTGCAGCGTCGAGAGCGGTGCCTCGCGGGCGGTGCGGCTGACGAGCTGAAGCAGGACCTGGGGGTCTCGTGGCAGCCAGCCGTCGGAGGCTTCCTCGAGCTCCGCGATCGGATCCTCCACCACCGCGCCCTGTTGCCGGAGGGCCGCCTTGACCTCCGGACAGGGGTCGTCCTTCAGCCTATCGAGCACCGGCTTGACCGTTCGTGCCGGCAGCTGCGCGAGGGCGTCGAGCGCAGCGACGCGCAGCTCGCCGGGCTCGCTGCGATCGAGCGCGATCGTCGTGAGCCGGTCCAGGACGATGGTCCCCTGCGGAAGCGCGAGGAGCCCGCGCGCGGCGCGAGCGGCGGCCAGGCGCACAGCGGCGTCCGCCGAGCCCAGCCCCTGGACGACGGGATCGACGGTGCGGGGATCGGGAATCGCCTCGAGCGCCTGCAGCAGCGAGGCATGCTGGGCGGGGGCGGGCTTTGCCGCGAGCGCGTCGAGGATCTGCCGCACCGCGCGCGTCCCGATCACCGCGAGGCGCGCAATTGCCGCGTCGCGCCTCGTGGCCTGGTCCGGACCGTCGGAGGTCAGCTCCGCGACGAGCCGCTTTACTTCCTGGCTTGCAGAAGTTCGGATCGCCACGTCCGCGTCAGCTGAAGTCGATGGGAAAGTGTCGCCGGCCCGATCAGTCGTCCGACGTCCGGCGTTTCTTGCCGAACACCCAGGCGATGATGATGCTGAGCAGGTAGAGCGCGATCATGGGCCCGGCCATCAGCGTCTGGTTCACCACGTCGCTCGACGGCGTGATGACGGCGGCCAGGATGAAGATGATCAGGATCGCGTACTTGGTGTGCCGCCACAGGAAACCCGCAGTCACCACCCCCATGCGTGCCAGCGCCAGCACCAGCGTCGGCATCTGGAAGATGACGGCAAAGGCCAGCATCATGTACGCATACAGGCCGAAGGCTTCCGAGATCTTCGGCATGAACTGCATGTAGTCGTTGTTGAAGCTGGCGAAGAACGTCCACGCCGCCGGGAACACGATGTAGTGCGAGAACGCGGCGCCGCCCACGAACGACACGGTCGAGAACAGCACGAACGGCAGCGCGAACCGCTTCTCGCGCGCGTAGAGGCCCGGCGCCACGAACAGCCACAGCTGCCACATGATGATCGGCGCGGAGATCACCAGGCCCGCCAGCGCCGCCACCTTCAGCTGCAGCATGAAGGCTTCGGTGGGCTCCGTGTAAACCAGCTTGCCGCCCGCCGGCAGGATCTGCTGCAGCGGGCGCATGATGAAGCCGAAGATGCGGTCGATGAAGGCGAAGGCGATCAGGAACCCGACGCCGATGGCGCTGACCGAGACAACCAGTCGCCTCCGGAGCTCGTCGAGGTGCTCCAGAAACGACATCTTCCCTCCCGAGGCTCCGTCGTCTCGATCGAGATCGTCCTCCTCGGGATCGTCGTCGGGCGTCGGCCTGGCGGCCGACCCCGGAAACGGAATGAGTGCCATGACCGGCTGCTACGCGCCGGTGCCTGAGGTGCGCGGCACCGAGTCGGCTGCGGGAGCCGCCGGCGTCTGTTCGGCGGAGGCCTGCACGGGCGCCTTCGGCGCCGCAGTCGTGCGCTGCTCGTCCACGCGAATCTCTTCCTCGAGCGTGTTCTTCAGCTCGTTCGAGGCGCGCTTGAACTCGTTGATGCTCCGGCCCAGGGACCGTCCAAGCTCAGGCAGCTTGCGGGGGCCGAAGATGATCAGCGCGATCACGAAGATGACGATCAACTCCGGCATGCCAATGGAACCCAACATAAGACCACTCCCGGGGACTGACGGCGTGAACGGGCGCCTCGGAGACGAGGCCCTGATACTGGCCATTATAGGAACCACCACGACCGCCGGTCAAGGATGACTGCTGGGACGGATTACGCGGAAATCATTGCTGGTGCTGGAGTTATTTGCTAGCATCGATCCATGGCTCGTTCACGGCTTCTCCCTGTTGGTGCGGCGACCATCGCGGTGTCCGCTCTTGTCGGCGGCATCATGGGCCGCAACGTCGCCGCGTCCCAGGATCGGCTTTCCGAGGATTACCGCACGTTCACCGCTGCGCTCGACGCCGTCGAGGCGCGCTATGTCGACAAGGTCGAGTCCGACCGCATCGTCTACGGCGCGATCTCCGGCATGCTGCAGACGCTGGATCCGCACTCGAACTTCATGGATCCACAGCAGTACGCGCAGCTGCGCGAGCGGCAGGAAGGCCGGTACTACGGGCTCGGCATCACCATCGGCGTCGTGGACGGCGACATCACCGTCGTCTCGCTCTTCGAAGGCTCGCCGGCGTACAAGCTTGGCATCCGCCGCGGCGACATCATCGCGAAGATCGACGGCGAGGACGCCAAGGGGTGGAAAACCGATCAGGCCGTGCGCAAGTTGCGTGGCCCGAAGGGCACCAGCGTCGAGGTTTCGATCAAGCGGCCGGGCAGCGAGGGCCTGATCAACATCCAGGTGGTCCGCGACGAGATCAACATCCCGACGATCCCCGCCGAGTTCATGCTCGACGCGCAGACCGGCTACGTCCGGCTGCAGGACTTCGCCGAGAACACCGATCGCGACCTCGGGCGCGCGCTCGGGGAGCTGCGCGAGAAAGGCATGAAGCGCCTGGTGCTCGACATCCGGAACAACCCGGGTGGGCCCTTGGATCAGGCGATTCGCGTGGCCAACCGCTTCCTGAAGAAGGGCGACCTGATCGTCTACACACGCGGCCGGGTGCCGAACTCGGCCCAGGATTTCCGCGCGACCGAGGAGAGCGACTACACCGATCTGCCGATGGTGGTGCTGACCAATAGGAACAGCGCCAGCGCCTCGGAGATCGTCTCCGGCGCGCTGCAGGATCACGACCGCGCGCTCATCGTCGGCGAGACGACTTTCGGCAAGGCGCTCGTGCAGTCGATCTATCGCATCAGCCAGGGCGCCGGCCTCGCGCTGACGACGGCCCGGTACTACACGCCGAGCGGCCGCCTGATTCAGCGCCCGTGGGACGGCACCTTCGACGAGTATCTCAGCTACACCCTGAAGGATCAGGATGACCAGCGGCAGCACGACGCGAAGGACCTGAAGTACACCGACAGCGGGCGCCGCGTGTACAGCGGAGGCGGCATCGAGCCGGACAAGCGCGTCGACGGGCCGGTCGAAGGGTTCAACCCGTCGCGCTTCGGCCGCACTCTTTTCGCGCGGCAACTGTTCTCCGGCTACGCGCAGCGCTTCTCGGCCGTCGGTGACACGCGGCCCGGAGCGGCCGGCAAGGATCGGAAGTTCGTGGGCCCGACCTTCACCGTGGACGACGGCATGGAGGCCGACTTCAAGAAGTACGTGGCCGGCACAGGGCTGAAGATCGACGAGGCTGCGTGGACGGCGGATCAGACGTTCATCAGGGCGATGATTCGGTACGACATCGACCTGGCGCTGTTCGGCGTGAGCAACGCCCGGCGGCACTTGCTCGAGACCGACCCGCAGGCGCAGGTCGCCATCAGCCTCTTCAAGGAGGCCGAGCAGTTGACGCAGCTCTCGCGGGCGAAGTCCGCCAGAGTGAACCAGTAAAGGTCGAACGCCCTACAAGGAATTGGGGCATTCTTCTGGCTTGCCACTACTGGTAGGCCTTGTTACACTGGCGGCCGTTGAAGACGGCTGTCCTTCCTGGATATCAGGATCCCTTTCTTTCTGAGCGCTCCCAGCCGCTCTCCGGAAGGGCGTCGGCGTGATCTGTCTCACGCGGCGCCTCGGGTGGCAGGGGCCCGGCCCACAACCGGGTGTTGAGCGCCGTTTCCGACGTGCGTACTGAGGGTAGGCATGCGCCTCGAGCGTCTTGAGATTGCCGGGTTCAAGTCCTTTTCGGACCGATCGGAGCTCGCCTTCGATCGCGGGGTGACCGCGATTGTGGGGCCCAATGGCTGCGGCAAGAGCAACGTTGCCGACGCCATCACGTGGGTCCTGGGCGAACAGAGCGCACGCAGCCTGCGCGGCGAGAAGATGGAGGACGTCATCTTCAGCGGCAGCGACGCGCGCAAGCCGACGGCGACCGCGGAGGTCCGGCTGCGACTGAGCGGCGTCACCGGACTTGCGGAAGCCGAAGAGACCATCGTCGAGGGGACCAACGGGAACGGCCACGGAACTGGCCACGGCAATGGGAACGGCCACGGACTCGGAGATGGCGCGCTTCTCGCGTCGGACGCCCTCCGGGCGGAGGGAGAGGACGGCGCACTTCGCGCGGAGGGACTGAAGGTTGCCGAGCTCGAGGAGCCCGTTGAGGCGTTTCGTCCCGTTGGCCGGGACGTCGAACTGATTCGCAGGCTCTATCGATCCGGCGAGAGCGAGTACCTGATCGACGGCGAGCACTGCCGCCTTCGCGACATCCACGAGCTGCTGATGGACACGGGCCTTGGCGCCAAGGCCTACGCGATCATCGAGCAGGGCAAGATCGGCATGATCCTGTCCTCGCGGCCGACCGACCGCCGACAGCTGATCGAGGAAGCGGCGGGCATCACCAAGTACCGCGCCCGCCGGCGCTCGGCGGAGTTGAAGCTCGACGCGGCGCAGCAGAACCTCACGCGCATCGACGACATCGTCTTCGAAGTGGACAAGCAGCGCGGCAGCCTCAAGCGGCAGGCTGCAAAGGCGCGGCGCTATCAGCGCCTGCGCGACGAGCTGAAGCGCTGGGAGAAGGTACTGTTCGCCCGGAAGCACCGCGACCTGGCGCAGGCGATCGAGTCAGCGCGGAAGCGGCTTGCAGAGGCGAAGGAACGCGAAGCGCTCGCCTCGGCTCGGCTCGCCGAGCTCGAGACGGCGCTCGGTACGCTGCGCATCGAGGTGACCGAGGCGGATGCGACGGCAACGGCCGCGCGCGATCGGGCGCACGCGCACGAGCTCGACATCCGCAGGACCGAGCAGCAGGTCGAGCTGAACCGCCAGCAGATCGGCGCGCTCGGCGTGCGGATCACCGAGCTCGACCGCGAGGTTGCCTCGCTCGACGCGCGGCGAGAGCCGCAGCAGGCGGAGCTCTCCGCCCGGCGTGCCGCTGCGGCGGAGGCCGACCGGGCGCGGACCGAGGCGGAGTCCCGCCTGGCGTCGGACCACGAGGCCTACCAGATCGCCGCGCGCGAGATCGAAGGGCTCGAGGCGGAGGTCGAATCGTGCCGTCGCGATGTGTTCGGCGCCCTGAATCAACTTACGGCGCTGCAACACGCCATCGACAATGCGATGGCCGCGCGGGAGCGCGTGCAGGAAGCCCTGTCGCGGCTCGACGTCGAGGCCTCGGACCTGCGCGTCGAAAACGAGCACCTGTCGTCGGATCGGCATGCGGCCGAGCAGGGCCTGGCCGGGCGCGCCGCCGCGCTCGAGTCGACTCGTGCCGCCAGAACGGCGCTCGAGTCGGAGCTGGCCTCGGCCCGCGCGTCGCAGGCGACGCTGAGCGCGGCCCTCCGGTCGCGCGAACACGATCTGGCCGGGCTCACGGCCCGGCTCGCCTCGCTCGAGGAGCTGGAAGCGGCGCGCGCCGACTTCAGCGACGCGGCCCGTGTGGTGCTCGCCGAAGCCAACGGCCACGTCCAGCAGCACGGTGCCGTCGCCGACTGGCTGGAGGTCGACCGCCGTTACGAGCGCGCCGTCGAAGCGCTGACCGGTGATTTGCTGCAGCACGTGATCGTGCCGACGCACGCGCACGCCGCGGCTGGACTGCAGCTGCTCCGCGAACGCGAAGCCGGCCGCTGCGGGTTCCTCGTCGTCGCCGACGGCGAGCCCGCGCACGTGCCCCAGACCGACGTCGCTGGGCTCCAGTCGCTCTCGTCCGTCGTGCGCGCCACGGGCCCCTTCGCCTCCGTTGTCGCCGGCGTTCTGCCGCGCGGCTACATCGCCGGGTCGTTCGACGCGGCTGTCGCGGCTGCGCGTGCGACCGGCGAGCGAGTCGCCACGCTCGACGGCGACCTGGTACAGGGCGGCCACCTGGTCGTCGGCGGCGGGCGACGGGACGCGCGCGGCATTCTCGCCACGAAGGGCGAGATCAAGGAGCTGCGTGCGCGTATCGAGACCGAGCGCGAGCACGTGACGGGCCTCGGCGCGGAGCTGGCACGGGCCAACGCGCTCGTCATTGAAACGTCGGAGGCCATCGAGACCCGCGGCGCGGAGCTGCACGAGATCGAGAAGGCCATCGTCTCGTTCGAAGCGCAGGTCTCGCGGTCGCGCGACGAGACCGTACGGCTCGAGCGCAAGAACGACGTGCTGGCGACGGAGCGCCGCAAGGCCAGCGAAGAGATCGACCAGTTGACCGGCAGGGAATCGGAAGCGCGTGCCTCGAGCGCCGCGATGATGGTCCGCCACCAGGAAGCGGAAGGCCGCCTCGACGCGGCGCAGCGCGGGCTCTCCGACGCGCGTGAGCTCGTCGAGGGCCGCTCGCAGCGAGTGGCCGAAGCGCGGGCGTCGCACGCCGCACTGGTCGAGCGTTCAGCGGCGCTCGCCTCGGAAGTCGTCCGGCTGGAGGAAGCCGCACGCGAGCTGGAATCGCGGTTTGACGCCAGGACGACGGAGAAGGCGGCGAAGGCGGAGGAGCGCGCCGCACTCGACGTCGCCACGGCCGAAGCGCTGGGCAAGCTGGATCGCGCCGTCGCCGACATGGACGCGCTCCGGCGCGACGTCCGCGTCGCCGAGGAGACTGCTTTCGCGCTGCGCGCGCGCGTTGACGTCCAGGAAGCCGAAGTGCGCCAGGCCAGGATGTCCCTCGACGACGTGCGGGCCACGACCGGGTCGCTCGAAGTTGCGCGTGCAACCTCGGAGAGCGATCTCTCGCACCTGGCGGCCACGTGCGCCGAGACCGTGCAGGCGACGCTCGACGAGATCGTCGCGGAAGTCGCGCTGCTCGAGCAGTCGGGCGAAGCGACGCCCGACAGCCGCGCGCTCGAAGTAGGCGGCGCCGAGGACGAAGACGACGATCAGGCAGAGGGCACGACCACCGAGCGCAGCGCCGCGGCCGAAACGGCTCCGGAACCTCCCCACGCCATCACGGCCGAAGAGGCCATTTCGGGACTGCGATCCAAGATCGACCGGCTCGGCCCGGTGAACATGATGGCCATCGAGCAGTTCGACGAGCTCGAGACGCGCCATCAATTCCTGACGACGCAGCGAAAGGACCTGGTCGATTCGATCGCCGCCACCAACGAGGCCATCAAGAGAATCGACGAGACGTCGAAGATCCGCTTCCACGAGGCGTTCGTCGCGATCAACCTGAACTTCCAGCACACCTTCTCGACGCTGTTCGGCGGCGGCCACGCCGGCATCACGCTGCTCGACGAGAACGATCCGCTCGAGAGCGGCATCGACATCGTGGCCAGCCCTCCCGGCAAGCGCCTCCAGAGCGTCCAGCTGCTCTCGGGCGGCGAGAAGGCCCTCACGGCCATCGCCCTGATGTTCGCGATCTTCAAGTACAAGCCGAGCCCGTTCTGCCTGCTCGACGAGATCGACGCGCCGCTCGACGACGCGAACATCGGCCGGTTCGTGGAGATGCTGAAAGGCCTGCTCCAGCACACGCAGTTCATCCTGATCACGCACAACCGCAAGACCATGGAGATCGCCGACCGGCTGTACGGCGTCACGATGGAGGAGCC
>UEXX01000044.1_pt1 | contig 11840 bp, 10 predicted proteins | sample 4301161 | NCBI WGS metagenome assembly UEXX01 (sample SAMEA4773179, study PRJEB27434) | metagenome | biome: 2259; feature: agricultural soil; material: soil | place: USA | collected 2014-09 | depth 0.25 m
GGAGACTCGGTGCCGGCGATCAGCTCGCCGCCCGACGTCATCAGCATGCTGCGCACGTGCGTCGCCTTCGTGCGGTAGAAGACCGAGCCCTTGCCGTCGGGCGCGACTTTGTAGATGAGCCCCTTGTCGCCGGTCGCGACGAACAGCGTCCCATCCGGCTGGCTTGCCAGCGCCCAGATGTACTTGTCTTCGGGATCGAAGAACGGCGTCGCGTTGCCCGACGCGTCCACCTTGTAGACGCGCCCGTCGGGTGAGGTGCCCACGTACAGCCCGCCGGCGGGCGCGAACGCCAGCGCGTGCACTTCCAGCTCTGTCGAGTCGTAGAAGAGCGAGAACTTGCCGTCGCGCGTGACCTTCATCACCTTGCCGTCGTTGCCCGAGCCGACGAATACCGTGCCATCCGGCGCGACGACTGCGCCCCAGAGCACGGGCGCCTCGGTATCCGCCACCGCCGTGAGCGAGGGGCCGAGCAGAAGCCGGCCGTGCAGATCGATCGACAGGCTCGTGGCGTCGCCCTTCAGGAAGTCGGCGAGCGTGCCCACTTCCCAGAAGCGCGCGCCGGCCGCCTTCACCGCGACGCCGCACGCGAACAGGCAGAATGCAACCGGCAGCAGCCGGGACAGCGGTCTGGACATGGAGGTTGGGATCCTCGGCACGCGGAGCGTCGTTTTTTTAGTTCTGATCGAGCGAGAGGGTCAGGGTCCGGGCGCCGCTGACGGCGTACTCGGTGGGGATGTCCCATTCGCCGAGCGTCGCCGTGCCGAGAGACGACACGCCGCTGCCGTTGCGCTCGCCGTCGAGCACTGCCAGCACCGACGCAGGAAGAGCGCTGAGCGATTCGCCCTCGACGACCGCGCCGGTATCGGCGCTGACCAGGCGGATGTAGAGGCGGTTGTTCTTGCGCGCCTTGTTGAATGCCTTCACCATCTGTGCGACGTCGCGCGCCTGCTGAGGTCGTCGGATCTCGCGCTGTTCCCATTGCGTGAGCCGCGCGCCGTCAGCGACGAGCAGTGTCAGCGGTCCGCTGGCGTTGACCGGAATCTCGACCGGCACCGTCTGCGTCACTTCGTCGCCGCGATACGTCCGCACGAGGAGCTTCACCGACACGGTCTTGCCGGGCTTGATCGACGGCGCGTCGATCCACACGCGCTCGAGCTCTGCCGTTCTGGGCACCTCGGACGAGACGATCGTCAGGTCCAGCGCATCGATCTCGACAGGTTCGACGTCGTTGGTCAGCAGGAAGGCCAGCGGCCCCGCGATGTAGCTGGCCGCGCCAATCGACGGCGACTCACCCGTGAAGAGGTCCTCGAACGCGATCTGCCCGTGCCCCGCCACTAGAGCGCGACCCTTCACCGTGAAGCTCGACGCACCGAACTCGCGCTCGTACGACTTCAGCGTGTTGACCAGCGACAGATACGTCAGCAGCGGCGTGAACAGCTGGTCGCGCACGATCGTGAACTTGAACTCGCGACGCGGCCCGCGATCGGTTTCGAGCGCCAGGTGCACGGGCAGCATCGACGGCGCCGCGCCGAGCGTGCCGGCAATGGCCGTCGCGCGATCCTGCTCCACGGTTCCGACGATACGGCCGAGCGAGGCGAGCTTCGACGACGACATCAGGCTCGGCAGGACGACGTGCACGAAGGCCTGAGTCATCGGGAAAGTCGTCGGGCCGAGGTTGAAGAAGGGATGGCCGAACGCGTAGACGCGGTTGTCGACGACGTTGGTCACCGTGCCTGTGGCACCGAGCGAGAGGTCGCCGTCGACGAGGCCGACGCCGATCGGATCGCCCGGCGCAAGCCGGGCGTTTGCCGGCTCGCCGCCTGTGCGCGCCGAGCCCCCGACCGCGCCAGCTACAGGCTGGAAGCCGCTCCGCCCGAACGCGTTGGCAAGGTCGACTGCCGTGTCGCCCGAGAACCCGCTCAGCACCAGCGGCGTGGCGATCGGCTGCAGCATCGCGCCAAGCTCGGAGCCCGACCAGCTCGATGCGGATCGTCCGCTGAAGCTCACGTCGTTGGGGGAGCGCGCGAAGGGAGACGTCCGGTCGAACACGCGCTGGAGCGTCGCGGTGAGCGAGGCGCTCGTGACAGGCAGCTCGAGCCGCGCCTGCGCGGTGGACGGGCGCCTCACGGTGCCTGAAGTGGCGTCTACCATCTCCTCGATCGGAGTGATGCCCGCGATCGCCTCGCGCGAGAACTGTCCCAGCGAGTAGGAGACGGCGCCAACGAGCCGGCCGTCGACGTACACCGGGCTGCCGCTCATTCCGGCGATCACGCCGGTGGTCGCCAGCGGGCCGCCTTCGAGCCGCGCGAGGATCAGGTTCCGGCTGGGGCCGATGATGTTCTGGAGAACGCCGAGGATGTGGACTTGGAAACTCTCGACCCGGGAGCCCTCGAAGACGGTCCGGCCGATTCCCTCCATGCCGGGGGTCACGTCTTTGAGCGGCAGGGTAGGCTCACTGGCCCGCAGGGGCCAGATGGCCAGCATCGCCATCAGGAGCGCGCTGAGCGCGCGGCATCGCGACATCGGTTGTGAGAACCGTTTCTATATGGACGTTCGAGACGCGCAGCCGGCTGGCTTCGTCTCTGAATTATAGCTCACCACGCTGTGTCAGACCGTGCATTTTGGCCCCGGGTGGTTGACACGCCCGCGGGCCGTCTGTTAGCGTTCAGCCAGGTTTCACGTGCGGTCGGCCCCCTCCCACTCCTCGTGCCTCTCGGTTCGCAAGGTGACTGCGACGGGCGGCACGGGTGCGTACCGGAGCTGGTGGCGGTTTTATGGCAGCCCGAGGGGAGAGGCCTAGCAGCCAACAACGCGAGACCAGCAGCGTGTTGCACGACCAAGCCTCTTCACCACACCGGTGCAAGAGGCTTTCGTATTTTATGGCCCAATTGTGCGTGACCATCGGCGCCCCGACGCTCGCGGATCTTCGCGAGCGGCGCGATAGGGCGGCTGGCGACGCGGACCTGGTGGAGCTGCGCCTCGACACGATCGCCGACCCGGATGTCGCCGGCGCCTTGGCGGGACGTACGGTCCCCGTAATCGTGACCTGCCGCGCGAGCTGGGAAGGCGGGTACTTCCGCGGAAGCGAGCAGACGCGCCTCCGGCTGCTGCACGAGGCCTGGGCCATGGGCGCCGAGTACGTCGACATTGAGTTTGCGGCCCTCAAAAGCGCGCCGTGGGTGGAGGCGACCCGCGGAGAGCGCTTGATCGTGTCCGCGCACGACTTCGACTGCGTGCCGGCCGATCTTGCCGACCGACACCGCGCCATCTGCGCGACCGGTGCGGCGGTCGCCAAGCTGGCGGTCACGGCGCACGGCCTCCGCGATGTTGCCCGGCTGGCCGCGCTGCCTCGACCAGCAGCGGGCAAGCAGGTGCTGCTCGCGATGGGGACACCGGGGCTCGTGACACGCATCGCGCCCGGGCGATTTGGCTCCGCCTGGACATACGCCGGCGACGCATGGGCCCCGGGACAGATCGTGGCGTCGCGGCTCCGCGACGAATTCCGGTTCGGCGAGATCTCCGATCGCGTCGCGCTTTACGGCGTCGCGGCGCGGCCGTCGGGTCACTCGCTGTCTCCGGTAATGCACAACGCCGCGTTCCGCGCCGCGGGCCTGGACGCCGTCTACGTCCCGCTCGAAGCGCTCGACGCCGCGGACCTGTTCGAGTTCGCCGACGCGCTCGACCTTCGCGGCGCGAGCGTCACAATCCCCTTCAAGACCGAGGTGCTTCCTCGATGCGAGCCTGATTCGGCAGCGCGCGCCGCCGGCGCGGTCAACACACTGGTCCGACGCGATGGCCGCTGGCTCGGGCGCAACACCGACATCGCTGGCCTGCTCGCACCGCTGGCCGGGCGCTTCAGCCTCCCAGGCGCGCGGGTCACCATCCTGGGCGCGGGCGGTGCCGCGCGCGCGGCGGCCCTCGCCTGCGCCGGAGACGGCGCCGTCGTCACCGTCTGCGCGCGACGCCCTGAGCAGGCGGCGGAGGTCGCCGGCGCGGCGGGTGCGTCGGTCGGCGCGTTCCCGCCGCAGCGCGGCAGCTGGGACCTGCTGATCAACACGACGCCGGTGGGTATGCATCCGGTGATAGACGCCACGCCGATGCCGGCGTCGCACCTGGATGGCCGCCTCGTCTACGACTTGATCTACAACCCGCCCGAGACGCGCCTGCTGCGCGACGCGCGAGACGCGGGGCTCGAGACGCTTGGCGGGCTCGACATGCTCGTCGCGCAGGCGGAAGCGCAATTCGAAATCTGGACGGGACAGCTGCCGGCGCCTGGTGTCATGCGCGCGGCTGCGAACCGGCGGCTGCAGACCTTGACGGCGCCCGCGCAGCCGGCGCCCACCGTGTCACGATCATGAAGCAGACCTCGTTCGACGAGTTCAAGGAGCTGGCGAGCCGGGGCACGTTCGTCCCCGTCTGCAAGGAGATCATCGCGGACCTGCTCACCCCGGTGTCCGCGTTCCTGAAGATCGCCGAGCACTCCGACTACGCGTTCCTGCTCGAGAGCGTGGAAGGCGGCGAGCACGTGGGCCGGTACTCCTTCCTCGGCAAGGATCCCTTCCTCGTCGTCCGCGCGCGCGACGGTCACACCATCGTCGAGCGTGCCGGCCAGACCGAGGAGGTGCCGGAAGGCTTCATTCCCACCGTGCGCCGACTGATGGCGGACTTCCGCGCACCCTACGTGCCCGATCTGCCGCGCCTCACCGGCGGGGCCGTGGGCTACCTCGCCTACGACGCCGCGCACTGGTTCGAACCCGTGCCCACGGCGACGGGCCCGCTGGAAGGGCCGGCGGCGGCCGCCGACCTCGCGGTGTTCATGCTGTTCGACACGATCCTCGCCTTCGATCACGCGCAGCACCGGCTGCTCCTCATCGCCAACGCGCGAATCACGGCAGACGATGATCTCGAAGCGCTGTATCAGTTCGCCTGCGCGCGGATTCGATTCCTCGAAGTGGAGCTGGAGCGGAGCCTGTCGGCGGTGAACAAGGCGCAGGGCGGCGCCGTGGTGCTCCGCGCGAACATGACCAAGGAGACGTTCGAGGCGAACGTCCGGACCGCCAAGGAGCACATCGCCGCGGGAGACATCTACCAGGTCGTCCTCTCGCAGAGATTCGAGGCCGACGTCACCGCGGACCCCTTTACCGTCTACCGCGCGCTTCGCCACGTCAACCCATCGCCTTACATGTACTTCATGCGCCTCGGCGGTCTCGCCATTGTCGGCTCGTCGCCGGAGATGCTGGTGCGCGTCGAAGGCCGCCGCGCGTTGACGCATCCGATTGCCGGCACGCGGCCTCGCGGCCGAACGGTTGACGAGGATCAGCGGCTGGCCGAGGAGCTGAAGCGCAACGAGAAGGAGCGCGCCGAGCACGTCATGCTGGTCGATCTCGGCCGCAACGACATCGGCCGCGTCTGCGAGTACGGTTCAGTGCGCGTGCCGCAGTTCATGGCGCTCGAGCGGTTCTCGCACGTCATGCACCTGGTGTCGGTCGTCGAAGGGACGCTGTCGGCGGACACCGATCGGCTCGACGCGCTCGCGTCGTGCTTCCCGGCGGGCACCGTCTCCGGCGCGCCGAAGGTACGCGCGATGGAAATCATCTCGGCGATCGAGCCGACGCGGCGCGGTATCTACGCGGGCGCGGTGGGCTACCTCGATTTCGCCGGCAATCTCGACTTCTGCATCACGATTCGCACCGTGGTGATGACGGGCGGCAAGGCGTACATCCAGGCAGGCGCCGGCATCGTCGCAGACTCGAACCCGGCCGCGGAATACGAGGAGACGCGCGACAAGGCGAGAGCCGTCGTGCGGGCGCTCGAACTGGCGCAGCAGGGGCTGTAGGTCGAACCGATGATCTTCGTGCTCGATAACTACGACTCGTTCACCTACAACCTCGTGCAGTACCTCGGCGAGCTCGGGGCGACGCTGCACGTGCGCCGCAACAATCAGGTCACGCTCGACGAGATCGCGGCGCTCGCGCCCTCGCACATCGTCATCTCGCCAGGTCCGGGGAGGCCTGAAGACGCGGGCCTGACGCCGGGCGTCATCGAGCGGTTCGGGCCGAGCGTCCCGATTCTCGGCGTCTGCCTCGGGCATCAGGCGATCGGGCTCGTGTGCGGCGGACGGGTCGTCCGCGCGCCGGTGCCGATGCACGGCAAGACCTCGGTCATCGAGCACGACGGCCGTGGCGTCTTCGCGGGACTTGCGAGCCCGATCGAAGCGTCGCGGTACCACTCGCTAATCGTGGAGGAGCAGGGCCTGCCGGAGGTGCTCGAAGTCTCGGCACGAACCCGCGGCGACGGCATCATCATGGGCCTGCGGCACAAGACCTGGCCGCTGCAGGGCGTCCAGTTCCATCCGGAATCCGTCCTGACGTCGGAAGGGCGCCGCATGCTGCGCAACTTCCTGGACGGCAAGTAGACGAGGACGCCGTGCTGACCGACCTGCTGGTGAAGCTGACGCGGCACGAGGACCTGACGGCCGACGAGGCCGCTTCGGCGATGGATCTCGTGATGACGGGCCAGGCGACTTCTGCCCAGCTCGCGGCCCTGCTCGTCGGCCTGTCGATGAAAGGTGAGAGGCCCGAGGAGATCGTCGGTCTCGCGCGGACCATGCGCGCGCATTCGGTGAAGCTTTCACGGTCGTACCCCGAAGCATTCGACACGTGCGGGACCGGCGGCGATCGCGCCGGCACGTTCAACGTGTCTTCCGCGAGTGCGCTGGTCATGGCCGCGTGCGGCGTCACCGTCGCGAAACACGGCAACCGGTCCGTGTCGAGCCGCTGCGGCAGCGCGGACGTCCTCGAGGCGCTCGGCGTGGCCATTGCGGCGCCGCCGGAGGTCGTCGAGCGCAGTTTGAACGAAGCCGGTATCGCGTTCCTGTTCGCGCCATCGTTCCATCCTTCGATGAAGCATGCCGGGCCGACGCGCAAGGAGCTGGGCCTTCGGACCGCGTTCAATCTGCTGGGACCCCTGACCAACCCCGTTGGACCACGCCGGCAGATTGTGGGCGTGCCGCGTCCAGAGCTGACGGAACTGCTGGCGCGTGCGCTGCTGATGCTGGGATCCGAGCGTGTGTGGGTCGTCCACGGCGCCGACGGGCTCGATGAGATCTCGACGACTGGCTACACGAAGGTTTCCGAGGGGCATGAAGGCACCGTACGCACGTTCCACGTCCACCCGGGCGATTTTGGCTTGCGCAAGGCGAGCCTGTCGTCGCTGGAGGGGGGCGTGGCCGCCGACAACGCGGCGATCGTCTCGCGCGTGATCGACGGAGAGGCAGGCCCGGCGCACGATATCGTGGCACTCAACGCCGGCGCCGGCCTTTTCGTGGCCGGCCGCGCCGCCAGCGTGCGCGAGGGCATTGTCGCGGCTTCAGAAGCGCTCACGTCAGGACGCGCGCGGCGAGCACTCGACGCGATGATTCGCGTCACTGCCGGAGCGGGGCAGCAGGCATGACGGCCGATCTGCTCCAGGCGATCGTGGCTGCCACGACGACACGCGTCGCGACACGGCGCGCCGCCGTGCCCGCCGCCTCGCTCGAAGCGCGGACGATCGTGCAGGGCGCGCCTCGGGGCTTCAGAAACGCCCTCGCTGCACCAGGCCTGCGGGTGATCGCGGAATGCAAACGGCGGTCGCCGTCACGCGGCGTGCTTCGCGAAAACTACGTGCCGGCGTCCATCGCGGCCAGTTACGAGCGGGGAGGCGCCGCGGCGATATCGGTGCTCACCGAGCCGACGTTCTTCGACGGCGACCTGGCGCACCTCGAGGCAGTCCGGAGCGCCGTCTCTTTGCCGCTGCTCCGCAAGGACTTCATCGTCGACGAGTATCAGCTGGTTGAGGCACGGGCCTGCGGCGCGGACGCCGTGCTGCTGATTGCCGCCGCCCTGAGCGACGCCGACATACGGCGGTTGATGCGGTCGGCGGAGGCGCTGCGCCTCGACGTGCTGGTCGAGGTGCACGACGAAAGCGAGCTCGATCGCGCGCTCGAGGCAGGCGCGACGCTGGTAGGCGTGAACAACAGGAACCTCCGGACGCTCGAAGTGGACGTGAACGCCTCCTTCAGGCTGGCCGCGCGACTGCCGAACGGCGTTCTCGGAGTGGCGGAGAGCGGCCTTCGGACACGTGACGATCTCGATCGCCTCGCGCAGGCGGGCTACAAGGGCTTCCTCATCGGCGAGCGGCTGATGATGACGCCCGATCCGGGCGCGGCACTGGCGGCCCTGCTCGGCCGGGGAGCGGCAGCGTGATCGTAAAGATCTGCGGCATCACGCGGGCAGAGGACGCCAGGCTGGCCGTGAGCCTCGGCGCGACGGCGATTGGCTTCATCTTCTGGCCGTCGAGCCCGCGCGCGATCTCGCCGCTTCGGGCGCGGGCGATTGTGGACGCGCTGCCGGTTTCTGTAACCACCGTCGGCGTGTTCGTCAACGCCGGGCGTGATGAGATTGAAGCCGCAGCGGATGAAGCGAACCTGCAGGCCGTGCAGCTGCACGGCGACGAGACGCCGGAGCTCGCACGCTCGCTCTCGCGTCGCGTGATCAAGGCGGTTGCGCTGACCGCGGACATCGACGAGCGCGTCAATGACTGGCCGGGAACCATGTTGCTCCTCGACGCGCACGATCCGGCGAAGCGAGGCGGCACGGGCCGTCTCATCGACTGGGATCGCGCCGCGGCCATCGCGCGAGCTCGCGAGGTCATTCTGGCGGGAGGCCTCGGGCCGGCAAACGTTGCTGACGCCGTCGCGCGCGTCCGGCCGGCCGGCATCGACGTGTCGTCGGGCGTCGAGTCATCGCCGGGCATCAAGGATCCCGAGAAGTTGCGCGCGCTCTTCGATGCGCTTGCGGGTGTGGAGGCATAGGTGAGTGTGAACATCGCCCCCGAACGGCTCGAGTTCGGCCATCGCGACCCCGACGCACGCGGTTACTACGGGCCGTTCGGCGGACGGTTCGTGCCCGAGACGCTCGTCGCGCCGATCGAGGAGCTCGAGCGCGAGTACTACCGTGTCCGTCAGGACCAGTCGTTTCTCGCCGAGCTGGACGACCTGCTGGCCAACTACGTCGGCCGGCCCACGCCGCTCTACGAGGCGCGTCGGCTGTCGGCAGAGTCGGGCGGCGCGCGAATCTTTCTGAAGCGCGAAGACCTGACGCATACCGGCGCGCACAAGATCAATAACGCCCTGGGACAGGCCCTGCTGGCCCGTCGCATGGGCAAGCGGCGCATCGTCGCGGAGACGGGCGCGGGGCAACACGGTGTCGCCAGTGCGACGGCCTGCGCGCTGCTCGGCCTGGAATGCGTCGTCTACATGGGCGCGGAAGACATGGCGCGCCAGGCGCCCAACGTGCTGCGCATGCGGCTGCTTGGCGCCGAGGTCCGTCAGGTGGACGCCGGGAGCCGCACGCTGAAAGACGCGATCAACGAGGCGATGCGCGACTGGGTCACCAACGTCGCCGATACGTACTACCTGCTCGGCAGCGTCCTCGGTCCGCATCCCTATCCGCTGATGGTGCGCGAGTTCCAGGCGGTCATCGGCCGGGAGGCGCGCGCGCAGATGCTCGAGCGGATCGGCCGGCTTCCGGACGCGATCGTCGCGTGTGTCGGTGGCGGCAGCAACGCGATGGGTATCTTCGACAGCTTCGTCCGTGACGTTGGCGTGCGGCTCATCGGCGTCGAGGCCGGCGGCGAAGGCATCGTTCCTGGGCGCCACGCGGCGCGATTCGCCGGAGGCGCCATCGGAATCCTGCAGGGCACCCGCACGTGGGTGCTGCAGGATGCGCACGGCAACATCGAGCTGACGCACTCGATTTCAGCGGGCCTTGACTACGCGGCGGTCGGCCCCGAGCACGCGTGGCTGCAGCAGCAGGGCCGTACTGAATATGCCTACGCGACGGACCGGGACGCGCTCGATGCATTCGGTCGCCTGGCGAGGCTGGAGGGAATTCTGCCAGCGCTCGAATCCGCCCACGCCATCGCGCACGCGACGGTACTTGCGCGGGAACTTGGGCCCGACGCCGCTGTCCTTGTAAACCTGTCGGGTCGCGGCGACAAGGATCTCGCGACGGTGGAAAAAGCGAGAGCGTAGGGACGAAGACAAAGGACGAAGGACGAGGGAAACGTGTCACGCATTGCGACCACATTCGAGCGACTGAAGGCCGAGAGCCGCACGGGGCTCGTGACCTACATCACGGCGGGTGACCCGTCGCTTGAGCGGACGCGCGATGTCCTGCTGGCGCTCGCGCGATCCGGTGCGGACGTGATCGAAGTCGGCGTGCCGTTTTCGGACCCGCTGGCCGACGGCCCGGTGATTCAGCGCGCGACGGAGCGGGCCCTGGCCGCCGGCGCGACGCTCGACAAGGTCCTCGCGCTGGTGGCCGATGTGAGGCCCCAACTGGAGGTGCCGCTGGTCCTCTTCACCTACGCCAACCCCGTCGCGCGCATGGGGTTCGAGGCCTTTGCCCGCCGTGCCGCCGCCTCTGGGGTCGACGGGGTCCTCACGCTGGATCTGCCTGTGGAAGAGGCCGGAGAGTTCCGCGAACTGCTCGGAAATCAAGGGCTTGATACAATTTTCCTTTTGAGCCCCACAACGACGGACGAGCGGATCAGGCGGGCGGGCAAATTGGGAAGCGGCTTTCTTTACGGGATCAGCCGCCTCGGAGTGACCGGCGCCCGCGCGCAGGTGGCCGCGGGAGCCGCCGACCTGGCGGCCCGCATCCGTCGCGAGACGACGCTGCCGCTGGCACTGGGGTTTGGCATCTCACTCCCGGAGCACGTGCAGGAGATTGGCCGGGTCGCCGACGCGGCGGTCGTGGGCAGTGGCCTCGTGCAGGTCATCGCCGAGGCCGGCGATAGCGCGTCGCTCGTGCCCGCGGTCGAGGGATACGTGCGTTGGCTGACGGGCGCGGGGGCGCAGCCGGCGGGCGCCGGCGTGATGGGGAGCCGGGGCGCATGAGCATCGACGATCTGCGGCGTCGCATCGACACGCTGGATGAACGGATCGTGGAGCTGCTCAACGAGCGGGCGTCCTGCGCGCTGCGGATCGGCGAGATCAAGCAGCAGCTCGGCCTGGAGATCTACCAGCCCGAGCGCGAGTCGCAGGTGTTGAGCCACGTGCGCGAACACGGCGTGGCAACCGGCGGGCCGCTGGGCGGCGAGGCGCTCACGCGGCTGTTCGAGCGAATCATCGACGAAGCGCGTCGCCTCGAGCGCGAGTCCGCGACGGCGCACGGTGGGGCTTCCGGCGACGGACACGGGAGCGAGCAGTCCTAACAGCGGGCGCCGCGCGGTGGCGCAGGGGCCGGGCCGGAACCGGCAGGAGCACGAAAGGTGGAGGTCAGCAGTATGGTCGTCGTAATGCAGGAACGGGCCAGCGAGGATCAGATCGAGAAAGTGGTCGCACACCTCGTCAGCCTTGGCATGGATGTGCACCGGTCGACCGGCGTCAGCCGGACGGTGCTGGGTGCGGTGGGCGACGACCGGCGGCTGGACCCGCGGCTCATCGAGATGCTGGATGGCGTCAGCGAGGTGCTGCGCGTCACCGAGCCGTACAAGCTCGCCAGCCGGGCGTTCAAGCCCGAGGGGACCGTCGTCACGCTCGGCGACGTCCGGATAGGCGGCGACGAAGTGATCGTCATGGCGGGCCCGTGCTCGGCCGAGACGGAAGAGCAGGTCAACATCACGGCCGCCGCGGTGAAAAAGGCCGGCGCGAAGATTCTGCGCGGCGGTGCGTTCAAACCGCGCAGCTCGCCGTACAGCTTCCAGGGCCTCGGCGAGGAAGGCCTCCGGATGCTGCGCGACGCGGCCAATCAACACGACATGAAGCTGGTGTCCGAGGTGATGGACATCAACCAGAT
>UEXX01000316.1_pt1 | contig 11806 bp, 8 predicted proteins | sample 4301161 | NCBI WGS metagenome assembly UEXX01 (sample SAMEA4773179, study PRJEB27434) | metagenome | biome: 2259; feature: agricultural soil; material: soil | place: USA | collected 2014-09 | depth 0.25 m
TTCTCGGCTCCGAAGTGGAGCCACGCACACGCCTATCGCTGGGTGAGCAACCGTCCGCGAAGCGTCGCCTTCGAGCTGGAATCGGCCGAGCGGGTGCCGGTGTGGACGACGACGGTCCGTCCTACGCTGGTGGTGCGCTGCCTCTCGAGGAAAACCGACGTGTTCGTCTACACCGAGACCGCCGCCCACATCGAGTCCGACGACGAGAACCACACGGTGGGGCTGGCCTTCGACGATGGGCCGCAGTCGGTGGAACGGTGGCCGGACTCAGAGGAACATGACGCACTGTTCGCGCCCGATTCGTCGGCGCTGGCCGCACGCATCGCATCGGCGCACCACCTGAAGTTCACCTTCACGCCGCACAACGCGCAGCCGGCGACAGTGAATTTCGATTTGACGGGCGCGGACGAAGTGGTGGCGAGCGTCAGGAAGACTTGCGGGGCGCGGTAACTAAAGCAAACAAATTACCCCTGCCTGGTGCTGGGTGCTGGGTGCTTCGTGCGGTGCCTGGTGCCACGTGCCTGGTGCTTCGTGCGGTACTAGGTGCCACGTGCCTCGTGCCATATGCCTAGTGCCTCGTCCCAGTGGGTGCACCTGGCACCCGGCACCAAGCACCCCACTCGGCACCCAGCACCTGGCACGAGGCACGGGTACCTTTACCAGCACAAATCGAGCGTCGACCGCAGGTGACCGGTGCTGGTTTCCACCAGGAAGCCGTCGCTGATCAGCGCATCGACCACTTCGTCACACTCGGGACTGCTGAGGTTCCACAGTCGCCGAATCTGGGCCCGCGTCAGACGCATTCCGGGCATTTCGTTGAACTCTCGCCGGACGACGTCGATCGTGGACCCGGTGGGCACGGCATGCGCCGGCAACTGCCGGCTGGGCGGGGCCGGGACGAAGGAAGTGGTGGCCATCGCGTACCTCCCGATTTCGGTTGTCTGGTCAGGCACGTGTGAAAAGCAACATCGTTGCCAGGGCGCGTCCGGCTCTCTGGCCGCACATTCGCGCGGGCGCCGGTAAGACGCGCAAGAACGCCAGAAAGATCCCGCACACCGCCACAAATTCTCCTCACCGCGCGCCCGCCGTGGGCCGTCATTCGTTCGCTTCCAGTGGTTTCTTTACAACTTTCACGCGGCATACCGACTGCATTGCCTTCATGCAGGAGCGCTGGGAATTCAGACACAACGCCTAACGAGGAGGCATATCATGTCGGCCTTCCGCACTATCCTGGTTGCGACGGACTTCAGTGAGTCCTCGCAGGAGGCGTTCGACGTCGAGCGTCGCCCAGAAAGTGCTGCACGAGGCGGGCTGCCCCGTGATGGTCGTGCCGCATTGCCGGGCGCAAATCGTGACGACCGCCCGCGAGACAGGCCGAAGTGAACCGGCGGTCGTCCTGAACTGAAGAGCGATGCCATGACGTCATCACCACTCTCCGTGCTCTGCCCGATCGATTTCTCGGAGGCGTCCCTGGGCGCGCTGCGATACGCCGCCGCCATAGTGGAGTCGTCGCACGGGCAGCTGATGGTGATGACGGTCGACGACCCGCTGCTCGCGTCGATGGATGCCGCGCGCGGCCACGCGTGGCCGAGTGACCAGACACGGAAGGATCTCGAGAGCGCCGTCACCGATACCCTCGGTCTGAGAGCCAACGGGCTGGACCTGCACTATCACGTGCCCATCGGTGAACCGGCCCCCGAGATCCTCCGTGTCGCGGCGGAACGCCACGTGGATCTGATCGTGATGAGCAGTCACGGTTTGACAGGAATGCGGAAGCTCTTCTTTGGATCCACGACCGAGCGCGTGCTGCGGCGGACAGCGGTACCGGTGCTCGTCACACGGCCCGGCGACCGGGGCCCGATGGAGACGTCCGATGTCGGCTCCCGTGTCGGGCGTATCCTCGTGCCCGTCGATTTCGCCGGCGCCCCGGCGCATCAGGTCAAGGTCGCGAGGGCCGTTGCCGATCGGCTCGCCAGCGGGCTGCTGGTCACGCACGTCGTCGAGCCCACGCGGCTGCCGTTCCCGCGTCGTGCCGACGGGCCCAAACTGGATGGTGAACGACGCGCACAGGCGCAGGAGACGCTGGACGCGCTGGTTGCCGACCATGCGCCTGGCGATCGCGTCGAGACGCTTGTCGCGTATGGCGACCCTGCCGAGGAGATCGTGCGGATCGCGAAGGATCGGCACGCGGGCCTGATCGTGATGCCGCTCAGCATCGATCGCGCACGGGGTCCGCTGGTGGGTTCGGTCACCTATCGCGTCCTCTGCCTCGCCAATTCGCTCGTGCTCGCCCTGCCCGCGCCGAGCGACGTGGTGACACCAGTGCAGCAGAACTTCAGTTCTGCCAGGGCGCTCTAAGCACAGGACTGCTGAAGCACAGGACTAAAGTCCTGTGCCACTGGCGCGGTACTGGATCCCTGCGTGAGCGCTTCCGGTCTCAAGTCCCGGGCCATCACACCGAGGCGTCCGTGCCGAACTCGATGCCGTGCTTCTCGCGTCCCAAGCCGACGACGACCGCGGCCAGGCTGAACACAGTGACTGCCGTCAACGCCATCGCGCTCGCGTAGTCGAAGCGGTGGCCGAACACAGCCTCGACATACGTCACGACGCTGCCGAACAGCACGCCGCATTGATAGGCGAAGCCAGGGAGGAAACCGCGGACGGAGTCGGGCGACAGCTCGTTGATGTGCGCGGGGACGACGCCCCATGCGCCCTGCACCATGAACTGGAGGACGAAGGCGCCGATGATGAGCAGCACGGTCGTCGGCGCGTACGCCCACAGCGGAACGGCGAAGACGCCGAGGATGAGAGCCGTTACCATCGATCGCCGGCGGCCGACGCGGTCGGAGTAGTAGCCGAAGGCCAGGCCGCCCAGGATCGCGCCGACGTTGTAGATGATCGCGATGACGGCGGCCTGCTGCGGCGTGAACCCGCGCTGCTTCTGCAGGAAGGTCGGATACATGTCCTGCGTCCCATGCGAGACGCACGTCATCATCGTCATCATGAGCACGAGATACAGGAAGATGCGCCAGTGGCTGATGATGCCGCGGCCGAGCGCGGACCAGGTGTCGTGCTTCGTCCTTTCCCAGACCTCGGACTCCTTCACCTTCATGCGCACGAACACCGCCAGCAGCGCCGGCGCGCCGCCGATGAAGAACATCGCGCGCCAGCCGAAATGCGGGAACACGAAGAAGTACGCGCAGGCCGCCAGCAGATAGCCGGTCGCGTAGCCCTCCTGCAAGAGTCCCGACAGCATGCCGCGCCAGCGCCGCGGCACTTTCTCCATCGTCAGCGATGCGCCGACGCCCCATTCGCCGCCCATGCCGATGCCGAACAGGGCCCTGAGGATGAGAAACGTCGTGTAGTTGGGGGCGAGCCCCGACAGCACCTCGACGATCGAGAAGAACACCAGATCCAGCATCAGCGGGAGCCGGCGGCCGTAGCGATCCGCCATCAGGCCGAAGATGAGCGCGCCGAGCGGCCGGAAGGCCAGCGTCACCGTGATCGCCAGCGCGATGTCGGGGATGGTGCGGCCGAACTCCGTCGCGACGGCGGGAAGCACGAAAACGAGGACGAAGAAGTCGAACGCGTCGAGCGTCCAACCGAGAAAGCTGGCGATGAGGGCGTAGACGTGGTCGGACGCGGCCGGCGGGGACTGTTTGGACACGCGGACGCATCTTACGCTGGCGCGGCGGTGTGCGCGGAAGGTAGATTGTGCGGCGGGGCGTGGCCGAGCGCTTTGTCGTGGCGGCGGGGCTTCAGCCCCGCGTAAGGGAGCCAGATGATCCGCCGGGCATTTCGCATGTCCATCCATGCCGGGGCCGACGAGGAGTACGAGCGCCGGCACAACCCGATCTGGCCGGAACTGGAACGGACACTCCTGGACCACGGCGTTACCACGTATTCGATCTTCCTGGACCCCGAGACGGGGGATCTCGTCGGCTACGTCGAGTTCGACAGCGAAGAGCGATGGCGGCAGGTGGCCTCGACGGAGGTCTGCCGCCGGTGGTGGCGGCACATGCGCGAGCTGATGCCGTCGAACCCGGATGATTCCCCCATCTCGCGCGACCTGCGCGAGGTGTTTCACATCGAGCGAGGGCAGTGAGGATGAGGACTCCATGGCTTCGGACTACGGGCTACGGGCTGCGGGCTGCGCGGCACGGACTACTGGCCGCGCTGCTGCTCACGCTCGTCGCACCTTCGGCACTCCCCGCACCTCGCGCACCCAACGCCCCTAACGCCCCCAACGTCCCTAACGTCCCTAACGTCCCTAACGCCCTTGCTGTCTCCGCTCTCCGCACCGAGTACAAAGAGAACCCGCTGGGGATCGACATCCGACAGCCGCGACTGAGCTGGAAGATCGCCGAAGATCGGCGCGGCGTCATGCAGTCGGCGTATCAGATTCGCGTGGCCCTCTCCGAGCGGGATCTGCAGGGCAACCGGCCGGTGCTGTGGGACTCGGGCCGCGTGACCTCCGATGAATCGACGCAGCGCATCTACAGCGGGCCTGCGCTGACCTCGGGCCGCCGGTACTTCTGGCAGGTGCGTGTGTGGAACGACAAAGGCGCCGCGTCCGCGTGGAGCGCCACCGCCTGGTGGGAGATGGGCTTGCTGACCGCGTCGGACTGGACGGCCAAGTGGATCGAGCCTGGCCTCACCGAAGACAACAAGGCGCCCGCCGCCTCGCCGTATCTGCGCCGTGAATTCGTGCTGGCCGGCGACGTCGTGCGTGCGCGAGCTTACGTCACCAGCCGAGGTCTCTACGAGCTTCATCTGAACGGCCAGCGCGTCAGCGATCAGCTCTTCACGCCGGGCTGGACCAGCTACAACAAGCATCTCCAGTACCAGACGTACGACGTCACGCCGCTCCTCAAGAGGGGGCAGAACGTCGTCGGCGCCGTGCTGGGCAGCGGCTGGTACCGCGGCGAGATCGGGTTCCGCGGTTCGCGGAACTACTACGGTGACACCCTCGGGCTGCTGGCCCAGATCGAGGTCACCCTCGCGGGCGGCAAGCGCGTGGTTGTCAGCAGCGACGGGGAGTGGAAGGCCTCCACCGGACCGATCCTGTTGTCCGAGATCTACTCAGGCGAGACCTACGACGCGCGCCTCGAGCAGGCGGGCTGGAACACGGCCGGCTTCGACGCCTCGCGCTGGACGCCCGTCGCGGTGGCGAAGGGCCCGACCGACGACCTCGTGGCACCGGCCGGTCCGCCCGTGCGCCGTATCGAGGAGATCAAGGCCGTCAAGATTCTGAAGACGCCCGGCGGCGACACCGTGGTCGATCTGGGGCAGAACATGGTTGGCTGGGTGCGCCTGAAGGCTGGGGGTCCGGCGGGTACCACCATCACGCTTCGGCACGCCGAGGTCCTCGACAAGCAGGGGAACTTCTACACCGAGAACCTCCGCGCCGCGAAGGCGACGCTGCGGTACACGCTCAAGGGCGGTGGCCCGGAGGTGTACGAGCCGCACTTCACGTTCATGGGATTCCGCTATGTCGCCGTGGACGGCTATCCGGGCGACCTCACCCTCGACAGCCTGACGGGCGTCGTCGTGCACTCGGACATGGCGGTGACGGGCACGTTCGAGACGTCGAAGCCGCTGGTGAACCAGTTGCAGCACAACATCCAGTGGGGGCAGAAAGGCAACTTCCTCGACGTGCCGACCGACTGCCCGCAGCGCGACGAGCGGCTCGGCTGGACCGGCGACGCGCAGGTCTTCTCGCGCACCGCGGCGTTCAATATGGACGTGGCCGGATTTTTCACGAAGTGGCTGAAGGACGTCGCGTTCGATCAGTACCCGAGCGGCGCCGTGCCGCACGTGATTCCCGACGTCCTCGGCAGGCCCGGCAAGCCCGATGGCGGCGCCGCCGGCTGGGCGGACGTGGCCGTGATCATCCCGTGGAACATGTACCTCCTCTACGGCGACGCGCGGCTGCTCGGTGAGCAGTATCCGAGCATGAAGGCCTGGGTCGAGTACGAGCGCACGCGCGCCGGCGACGACTTCATCTGGGACGGCGACCAGCACTTCGGCGACTGGCTGGCGTTCGCCACGACCCGCTCCGACTACCCGGGCGCGACGACCAGCAAGGATCTGATCGCGACGGCGTTCTTCGCGCATTCGGCCGATCTGCTTGCCCAGGCCGCGCGCGTGCTCGGCAAGGGCGACGAGGCGGCGCAGTACGACGCGCTCGTCACGAAGGTGAAGGCCGCGTTCAACCGCGAGTACGTAACGTCGACGGGCCGCGTCGGCGAAGCGACGCAGACGGCTTACGTGCTGGCTCTCGAGTTCAACCTGCTGCCTGAAGAGATGCGCACGGTTGCCGCGGCGAGGCTCGCGAAGGAGATTCGCGAGCGTGGGCATCTCACCACGGGCTTCCTCGGCACGCCCTACCTGTGCCACGTCCTCAGCCGTTATGGCTATCTCGACGAGGCCTACATGCTGCTCAACCGCGAAGACTACCCGTCGTGGCTCTACCCGGTGAAGCAGGGCGCGACGACGATCTGGGAGCGCTGGGACGGGCAGAAGCCCGATGGGTCCTTCCAGGACAAGGGGATGAACTCGTTCAACCACTACGCGTACGGCGCGGTGGGCGACTGGATGTATCGCGACATGGCGGGCATCGACATCGATCCGGCGGATCCCGGCTACAAGCACCTGCTGGTGCACCCGATGCCCGGCGGAGGCTTCACCAGCGTGAAGGCCGTCCACGAGTCGATGTATGGCCGTGTGGCGTCCGGCTGGACGCTCGACAACGGCGCGTTCGCGCTGACGGTGGACGTGCCGGCCAACACGCACGCAACGATCCGACTGCCTCGCGCCACGTCGAGCGCCGTGACGCTCGATGGCAAGGCGTTGAAGATTGGCGACGGCGTGACCAGCGCCAAGCAGGACGGAGCGGACACGATCGTCGAGGTCGGCTCGGGGAAGTATCAGTTCGCGTACACCCTGGCGCCATCGTCAGCCGCGGCCCGCTGATAGTATTTGGAGACTGTCCCCGTCGTTTTGCGCCGAGGACAGTCCCCACTGACCCGTCGGGGACTGTCCCCATTGAACCGCGCTGGCGACAGTCCCCGACAAGGATTGCAATGAGCACGAAAGACACGCCGCTGACCTACGTGAAGTACCTGTGGAACGACGTCGAGGCGCGCGCCCTGGACGGGCTCGATCGGCTCGTCTATCGATCGAACAAGCTCGGCGAAGACCTGACGCTGACGAACACCGGCGGCGGCAACACGTCCTCGAAGCTGATGGAGACCGATCCGCTCAGCGGCGACCAGGTCGAGGTGCTGTGGGTGAAAGGGTCTGGCGGTGACCTGCGGACGGCGAAGCGCGATGGCTTCGCGTCGCTCTACCTGGACAAGGTCCGCGCGATGAAGCCGCTGTATACCGGCGCAGCCGTGCGCGGGCCGAAGACGCCGATCGAAGACGCGATGTACCCGATGTACAGCCATTGCGTCTTCAACCTGAACCCGCGCGCGTGCTCGATCGACACGCCACTCCACACCTTCGTGCCGTATCAGCACGTCGATCACCTGCATCCCAACGCGGTCATTGCCGTTGCGGCCGCCGTCAACCAGGAGCGGCTTTGCAGGGAGATCTACGGCGACGAGCTGATCTATGTCCCGTGGCAGCGGCCCGGCTTCGACATCGGCCTGATGATCGAGGACTTAATCGCGAAGTTCCCGAAGTCCAAGGGCGTGCTCCTCGGCCACCACGGCATGAGCTCGTGGAGCAACGACGACAAGACCTGCTACGAGACGGCGCTCGAGATCATCGATCGCGCGACGGCCTACATCGAGCAGCGCGACCGGGGTGCGAAGACGTTCGGCGGCCAGAAGTACACGCTGCTCGCCGCCGATCGTCGTCGCGAGATCCTGACCCAGGTCATCCCCGCCCTCCGCGGACAGATCTCCACGAACCGCCGTTTCGTCGGTACCGTCCAAGACGACGAGAAGATGTTGCGGTTCGTGAACAGCGTGGACGCGCCGCGGCTGGCCGCGCTCGGCACGTCGTGCCCGGATCATTTCCTCCGTACGAAGATCAAGCCGCTGTTTGTTGATTGGAACCCGGAGACCGGCGACGCCGCGTCGCTCGTCGCGATGCTCGCTCCCGCGGTCGAGCAGTACCGCAAGGACTACGCGGCGTACTACGAGAGGTGCAAGCGTCCGGACTCGCCGGCCATGCGCGACCCGAACCCGACTGTCGTGCTGATCCCGGGCCTCGGCATGATTGCGTGGGGCAAGAACAAGAGTGAGTCGCGCGTGACGGCCGAGTTCTACAACTGCGCTATCGAGGTGATACGCGGCGCCGAGGCCATCGACCAGTACGAGGCGATGGACCCGCAGGAGGCCTTCGACATCGAGTACTGGTCGCTCGAAGAAGCCAAGCTCCGCCGCCTGCCGCCCGAGAAGGAGCTCGATCGCCAGGTCATCGTCGTCATCGGCGCCGGCGCCGGGATCGGAAAGAGCACCGCGCATCGGCTGGTCCGCGACGGCGCGCACCTGGTCTGCGTGGACGTCGACGAGCGCTCGGCGCAGGCGACCGCTGCCGAGATCGTGAAGAAATACGGCGAGGGCATCGGCGTTGCCGGCACGGGGATCAGCAACTGCGGCCCCGCGATCGGCCTCGCCTGCGACATCACCAATCGTGAGTCCGTGTCCAGGATGTTCCGCGACGTGCTGCTCGCCTACGGCGGCCTCGACGCGGTCGTCGTCACGGCAGGCATCTTCGTCCCGCCGGACAAATCGGGCCGGGTGGACGATGCCCAGTGGGCGAAGACGTTTGGCATCAATGTGACCGGCGCGTACATCGTGGCTGACGAGGCGTATCGTGTGCTCAAGCAGCAGAACCTGCCGGCGAACATCGTCCTGACGACGAGTGCCAATGCGGTCGTCGCCAAGAAGGGCAGCCTGGCGTACGACACGAGCAAGGCCGCGGCCAATCATCTTGTGCGCGAGCTGGCCGTCGAGATGGCGCCGCTGGTGCGCGTCAACGCCGTGGCGCCGGCCACCGTCGTCAAGGGCAGCACGATGTTCCCGCGCGACCGCGTCATCGCCTCGCTGGCCAAGTACGCGATTCCCTTCAGCGAGGAGGAGTCGACCGAGGCGCTGCGTGACAAGCTTGCCGGCTTTTACGCGAAGCGCTCGCTCACGCAGTTGGCGATCGAGCCAGACGACCAGGCCGAGGCCATCTTCCTGTTCGTCTCGCAGCGTCTGGCCAAGACCACCGGCCACGTCATCCCGGTCGACGGAGGGTTGCAGGACGGTTTCCTGCGCTAGACAGTCGTGGTAGCTGGACAGTCGTAGGGCCGAACTTTAGTTCGGCCTGGAGGGAACTGGTGGCGTTCGAACTCACCGATGACCTGATCGCTGCGGAGAACCGTAGGTCGCACGCGTGGCTCGACGAGGACTACGAGCACCTCGCCCGCGTGCTGCGCCGGCGGAAGGTCGACATCGAGGAGCTCACCTCGCGGGCGGGCGCGTTCCAGGTCGCCGTGCCGTCGTGGGGCGTCGGCACGGGCGGCACGAGGTTCGCGCGCTTCCCGGGGCCTGGCGAGCCCCGCAACATCTTCGACAAGCTGGACGACTGCGCCACGATCTTCCGTCTCGTGCGCTCAACGCCGGGCGTGTCCCTCCACATCCCGTGGGACAAGACCGATCAGCCCGCCGCACTGAGGGACTACGCACGCCAGCGCGGCCTGCACATCGACGCGATGAACTCGAACACGTTTCAGGACCAGGCCGACCAGCCGCTGTCGTACAAGTTCGGCAGCCTGTCGCATCCCGACGCGGCGGTCCGGCGGCTGGCCATCGAGCACAACATCGAGTGCATCAGGATCGGCGTCGCGCTCGGTTCGAACGCGCTCTCGGTCTGGATCGGTGACGGCGGCAACTTCCCCGGTCAGATGCATGCCCGCCGCGCGCTCGAGCGGTACATCGACAGCATGCGTGCCATATACGACGCGCTGCCAGACGGCTGGCGCGTGTTCCTCGAGCACAAGCTGTACGAACCGGCCTTCTACTCGACGGTCGTCAACGACTGGGGCACCAGCTACTACTGCGCGCAGCAGCTCGGCGAGAAGGCGCAGTGCCTGGTCGACCTGGGGCACCACGCCCCCAACGTCAACGTCGAGATGATCGTGGCGCGCCTGATCCAGGCCGGCAAGCTCGCCGGGTTCCACTTCAACGACAGCAAGTACGGAGACGACGACCTCGACGCCGGCTCGATCAAGCCGTTCCAGCTGTTCCTGGTGTTCAACGAGCTGGTGGACGCCGAGCTGGCACACGTGCCGGGCTTCAACCCGGCCTACATGCTCGACCAATCGCACAACGTCACCGATCCCATCGAGTCGCTCCTGCTCAGCGTCGTCGAGGTCGTGCGCGCGTACGTGCAAGCGCACCTGGTGGACCGCGACGCGCTCGCGTCGGCGCAGGATCGCTGCGACGCCATTGCGGCGCTGTCGGTGCTGAAGCGGGCCTTCACCACGGACGTATCGCCCATCCTCGCCATGGCGAGGGTACGCGCCGGCGGTGCGATCGACCCCATCGCCGCCTATCGCGCCAGCGGCTACCGCGCGCGGAAGGCGGAAGAGCGGCCGGCGCAGTCCGGTGTCACCGCCGGCATCGTGTGAGCGAGGACGCCGCCCTCTACGCAGCTGTCGATCTCGGCGCAGGCAGCGGCCGTGTCTTCCTCGGCCGTTTCGCCGACGATGGTCCGTGGCTCGAGCAGATCGCGCGCTTCCGCTACCCGCCCCGCGTGAGCCGTGGGCGTCTGCGCTGGGACTTCGCGGCCATCATCGGCGAGATTCGGAACGGCCTTGAGGCGGCGGCCTCCCGTGCCGGTGTGCTGGGGCATCCGATCGTCAGTCTTGGCATCGACAGTTGGGGCGTGGACTACGGCCTCGTCGATTCAGGCGGCCAGTTGCTCCAGGATCCGATCTGCTACCGCGACGATGCGCTCGCCGGCGCGATGGAGAAGGCCTTCGCCCGAGTGCCGCGTGCCGAGATTTTCGCGCGCACGGGCATCCAGCTGCTGTCGATCAACACACTCTTCCAGCTCGTCGTGCACGCGGAGACCGGACTTCCCGCCGGCGCCTCGCGGCTGCTGATGATTCCCGATCTCGTCACGCTGGCGCTGACAGGCCGCGCGGTCAACGAGTTCACCAACGCCAGCACCTCGCAGATGCTCAGCATCACGACTGGCACGTGGGACCGTGACTTGCTCGGCCGTCTGGGCCTGCCGGTGGACCTCTGCGGAGATATCGTGCACGCCGGTGAGACGGTGGGGCCCGTGACCGGGCACGGAGACGTCCAAGGCCTGTCCGGAGTGCCCGTGGTGGCCGTCGCGACGCACGACACCGGCAGCGCCGTCGCGGGCGCGCCGATCGAGGACGGCTGGGCCTACATCTCGTCGGGCACGTGGTCGCTCGTCGGGACGGAATTGAGCCGCCCGCTGGTCAACGAGCGCGTCGCGGCGCTGAACTTCACGAACGAGGGCGGCGCCTACGGCACGACCAGGTTCCTCAGGAACGTGATGGGCCTCTGGATCCTCGAGTCGTGCCGCGCAGAGTGGGCGACCTCGGGGCTGGACGTCAGCTACGCCCACCTGCTCGAGGACGTGGCGGCGATCGAAGGGCCGCGGGCCGTCGTGTTTCCCGACGATACCCGGTTCCTGCATCCGCCCAGCATGATCGACGCGCTCTGCGCCCAGCTCCGCGAGACCGGGCAACCGCCGCCAGAGACCCCCGCGGCGCTCGCCCGCATCGTCCTGGACTCGCTCGCGCTCCGGTACGCGTCCATCATCGGCA
>UEXX01000157.1_pt1 | contig 11768 bp, 12 predicted proteins | sample 4301161 | NCBI WGS metagenome assembly UEXX01 (sample SAMEA4773179, study PRJEB27434) | metagenome | biome: 2259; feature: agricultural soil; material: soil | place: USA | collected 2014-09 | depth 0.25 m
TACTGAAAATCGAGGAACGTCTCGCGGCTGACGAGCCGAAGGCCCGCGTGCGACGCCTCGTCGATCACTTTCTGCGCATCAACGCGTTGATTGAGCGGGGGGCCGGGGCCGCCGCCTTCGAGCGTGAAGCCCACGATCCCGATGCGGCCCGCCGGCTTGAGCGAGGCGCCCAGATGCTGCAGCAGGCTCACCCGGTTCGCGATCTCGTGGTACGCGTCCACGATCAGCACGGCGTCGAGCGCACTGGCCGGGAGGCCCGGATCCGAGGGATCCGCCGTCTTGCCCTGCACGTACAACACGTTGTTGAAGCCTTCGCGCAAGACGCGGCGCCGGATCGCCGCGAGCATCTCCGGCTGGATGTCTTCCGCGTAGACCTTGCCGTTGGGCCCGACGCGCTTGGCCAGACGCACCGTGAACCACCCGCCGCCCGCGCCCACGTCGGCGACGACCGAGCTTTCGCCGATGCGCAGCGCGTCCATGATCAGGTCGGGCTTCTGCCACGCGTCCCGATCTGGTCCTTCGAGCTCTCCCAATTCCTCGGGCTTGAACAGCCGGCGTCCGCGATCCTGCTGCGCGGCGACCGCGGGTTCGGCGCGGAGATGCGGGCCTGAAGGCCCGCCGCCACAGATCGCAGCGAGAACAATCAGCGCCAGACTCGTGCGTGTCACTGGTGCCTCCCGGCCACGCCCGGCGTGGTCATCGCTTCAGGCGACAGAATTTCGTCGAGCCTCGCGGCGTCCATCAGGCCGCGCTCGAGCACGATCTCGCGGACGGACCGCCCGCTCGCGACAGACGCTTTCGCGACCTCAGCCGTGATGGCGTAGCCGAGATAGGGGCTGAGCGCGGTGGCGACGGCGGTGCTGCGGTCGAGCAGCTCGCGGCACCGCGCAGGGTCGGCTTCGAGCCCAACGATCGTACGGGACGCGAGAATCGACAGTGCCTGCGCGAGGATGAGCACGGCATGCAGCGCGTTCCATGCAATCACGGGCATCATCACGTTCAGCTCGAGCTGGCCCGCCTCGCACGCCGCGGTGATCGTCGCGTCGCATCCCACCACCTGGAAGCAGACCTGGTTCACCATCTCGGGGATCGACGGGTTCACCTTGCCGGGCATGATTGACGAGCCCGGCTGCACCGCTGGCAGCCGTATCTCGCCCAGCCCGGCCCGCGGCCCCATGCCGAGCAGCCGCAGATCACTCGCGAGCTTGCCGGATTCGACGGCGAGGCGGCGCACGGCGCCCGAGACCGCGAGCACGTCGCCCATGCTTTGCGTGACGCGGAATCGATTGCGCGCGGCCACGACCGGGTACTTCGTCTCCCGTGCCAGCAGCGCGATGACCGCTCGCGTGTAGTCGTCGCCGGCGTTCAGACCGGTGCCGACGGCGGTGGCGCCAAGATTCAGTTCGAGCAGTTGCGTGCGCGACGTCTCGACGTGATCCGCGCCCTGCGCGATCGCGGCCGCGTACCCGCCGAACTCCTGGCCGAGCGTCATCGGCACGGCATCCTGCAGGTGCGTGCGGCCCACCTTCAGCACGCGGGCGAAAGCCGCCGCCTTCACCTCCAGTGCCGCGGCCAGGCCGCGCGCCTCGGCGACCAGGCTGGACGTGACCGTGAGCAGCGCCAGCCGCGTCGCCGTCGGGTAGACGTCGTTGGTCGACTGGCTCATGTTGACGTGATCGTTGGGGTGCACCCGCGAGTAACTGCCACGGCGGCCGCCGAGCAGCTCCTCTGCACGGTTGGCGAGCACCTCGTTCACGTTCATGTTGTGGGACGTGCCGGCGCCCGCCTGGTAGACGTCGACGACGAACTGATCGCGAAGCTGACCCTGGAGGACCTCGTCGGCGGCGGCGATGATGGCATCCGCCACCTCGGCCGGCAGGCGGCCGATCGCGCGATTGGCCTCCGCCGCGCACTTCTTCACGAGCACGGTCGCGGTAACCAGCGCTGGGTGCGGACGAAGGCCGCTGACCGGGAAGTTCTCGAGCGCACGGACGGTCTGAATGCCGTAGTACGCCTCCAGGGGGACGGACTTTTCGCCCAGCGCATCGCGCTCGACGCGACTCGGTATCGTCACCATGCAGTCCTGAAGAAATTATACTGCTGGCATGCTGCCTGCCTTCTTCGACTCGGTCCTCGACCTGATCGTCAAGACGTCCACGGATCTGCCGCCCGACGTGCGCGCGGCCATGCGCCAGGCACGCGACGAAGAGCCCGAGGCTACGCGCTCATCCCAGGCGCTGGCTATCATCGCCCAGAACATCGACCTGGCCCAGAGCGGCGAGGGCGCGATCTGCCAGGACACCGGGATGCCGACCTTCGAGATCAAGACTCCGGTCGGCGCCAACCAGATCTGGATGAAGAAGCAGATCCGCGAGGCTGTCGCCGAAGCCACGCGACGCGGCAAGCTGAGGCCCAACTCGGTGGACTCGATCAGCGGCGCGAACTCAGGCGACAACCTCGGGCCCGGCACGCCCATCCTTCACTTCGATCAGTGGGAACAGGACGATGAGATCGAGATCCGCCTGATCCTGAAGGGCGGCGGCTGCGAGAACATGAACGCGCAGTACTCGCTGCCGACGGAACTGGCGCATCTCGGCCGCGCGGATCGCACGCTCGACGGCGTCCGCAAGTGCATTCTCCACGCCGTGTGGCAGGCGCAGGGCAAGGGCTGCGCGCCCGGCGCTGTCGGCGTCGCCATCGGCGGCGATCGCACGTCGGGCTATCTCGAGGCGAAGCAGCAGCTCTTCCGGACGCTGGACGATGTGAACCCGGACGAGCGGCTCGCGTCGATCGAAGCCGAAGTCATGCGGACCGTGAACACCATCGGCGTCGGGACGATGGGTTTCGGCGGGGCCGTGTCGCTGATCGGGTGCAAGATTGCCGCGTTCAATCGTCTGCCCGCGAGCTTCTTCGTCTCCGTCGCGTACGACTGCTGGGCGTTCCGGCGGCTCGGCGTCATCCTGGACGCGAAGACCGGCGCCATCAAGCAGTGGCTGTATCGCGATCCCTCATCGCCCGTCATCCCGATGATCGACCAGGCCGGCTTCCAGCGAACAGGCCGCGAGGTCGCGCTGAAGGTGCCGCTCGACGAAGCGGCGGTCCGGTCGCTGAAGGTCGGCGACCTCGTGCTCGTGTCGGGCGTGATGCACACCGGCCGAGACGCCGTGCACGCGCACTTGATGAAGCACGAGCCGCCGGTCGATCTGCACGGCGCCGCGCTCTATCACTGCGGTCCCGTCGTGAAGAAAGAGGGCGACGGCTGGAAGGTCACCGCCGCGGGCCCGACGACCAGCATCCGGGAGGAACCGTATCAGGCCGACATCATCAAGCGGTACGGTGTGCGCGCTGTCATCGGGAAGGGGGGCATGGGTAACAAGACGCTGGGCGCGCTCAAGGAAGCCGGCGCTGTGTACCTCAACGCCATAGGCGGCGCCGCCCAGTTCTACGCGCGGACGATCGACCGCGTCGACGGCGTCTCGCTGATGGAGTTCGGGACCCCGGAGGCAATGTGGCACCTCCACGTCACCGACTTCCCGGCGATCGTCACGATGGACGCGCACGGCAACAGCCTGCACAAGGACCTTGAACAGACTTCAGGAGAAGAGCTCGCAAAGCTCGCGAACCGGTAACACAGAAACGTTTGGGTGCGTTGGGTGACGTTGGGGTACGTTGAGTGAGGTTAGGATGGCGTTTGGTGGCGTTGGAGTCCAAGACGCTCCCCAACCTCACCCAACGCTCCCCAACCTCACCCAACGCTCCCAACGCCACCCAACGGTTTTTCAGCTGCTTGGTCGCAGCACGGGCAGCGGGAGTCGCTTGAAGCCGTGGTGCATCGCGGCCTGATCGAGATCCGAGCTGGCGAGATCCTCTATCGCCACGAGCGGGAACGGCGTCACCAGCTCCACGTCCAGCGTCTTCAGGAATCCGCCGCAGGCCCGGCACAGCTCCAGCCGTCGGCCGGGCCGCTCCTTGTCGACGACGATCGTCTTGAAGTCGGCGCCGGTCGTCCCGCAGTACGCGCAGCGCTGCGCCGGCGGACGCCACGTCGCCGCGCAGAACGCACAGCGAAGGAGGCGCTCGCCGAAGAAGAACTCGGCCAGCGCCGGCCAGGACCCGCAGGCTGGGCAGTACCCCTGATCCCAGCGCTCGAGCGCGTCGCGCACGGGCGAGTCGGGCACGCCTTCCCTCAGCGCGGCCACTTGCTGCATGTAGACGACCGGCGCGGCCACCAGGTCGCCCACGAGCCACAGCAGATCGACCACGACGTGAGGGTCGGCCGCCATCTGCCGCACGGCATCCTGATCGCGCTGGTAGACGCAGGCGAGCAGCGCCGCCGCGTCGATCGCCCCCGACGCGATGGCCTCACCGACGCGCGTTGCGGCGTGGTAGCCGCTGATCTCCGCGATGTCGCTCGACAGGTCGACCATCACCGGCCCCAGCAGATCGACAGGGAGTGGACCGATGCCACCGCGCAGGACGGGGAAGCCGTCGGCGAGCAGGTCGAGAACGTGGGTCTCGGTGGGCGGAGCAGCCCCGGCGACCACCGGACCGAGCGTCGCGAGCAGGTCCAGCTGGCGCCCGACGAGCCGGCGCTGCAGGTCGAGCGCCCGGCCGAGGTTGGGCTGCTCGAGGCCGATGGCAGCCCACCGCGCCATCGCGCGCTCCCGGCGCGTGCGGATCTCGTCAGGCAACTGATTGATATACAATGAGTTGGTCGATGTCATGGCGGCCCTGGGGAGGGGTGGCCCGGCTTGTTCGCCCGGCTGCGCGGCCGCTATAATTGAGCGTTAGGAGCTTAGCAGATGATCCACGTCACACCCACGGCCGCTTCAAAGATTTCGGAGCTGCTTGCCGAGGAGCAGAAGGATGGCAGCGGTCTCCGCGTGTTCGTCCAGGGCGGCGGGTGCTCCGGCTTCCAGTACGGCCTCATGATCGACGAAGGCAACACGTCGGGCGATCAGGTCTTCGAGAGCAACGGCGTCAGGCTGTACGTCGATCCGATCAGCGTGCGCTACTTGAAGGGCGCCGAGGTCGACTTCGTCGATACGGTGACCGGCGGCGGGTTCACCATCAAGAACCCTCAGGCCGTTTCCACCTGCGGCTGCGGCCAGTCCTTCAGCGTCTAGGTCCCGTCCGGAGCACGCCGGCGAGCTGTTGTGCCGACTGAGATGACTTCCGCCCCTCCCGACCTCGAACGGCTCCGGCCCGCTGGCGGCAAGCGCTCGGGCAAGCGCGACTTCATCGTCAACACCTTCCTTCGCCAGGAAGGCCACCTGAGCGCAGACGATCTGGTGGATCTGATCCGCCGCGAGGATCACCGCATCAGCCGGGCGACGGTCTACCGCACCCTGCAGTGGATGGTGGACGCCGGCATCGCGCGGAAAGTGGATTTCGGCGAGGGCCGGTTCCGGTTCGAGCACTCGTACCGGCACCCGCGGCACTTCCACCTGATCTGCAAGAGCTGCAATCAGTCGTCCGAGTTCCTCAGCTCCGACATCGAGGCGCTGATCGAAGAGATCGCCACCGCCCGCAACTTCGCCGCGCGCCAGAGCGTGCTGCAGATCTACGGCGAGTGCGAAGACTGCCGCGCGGGACGCCGCGCGGTGCCGGTCAACGGCGCGACAACGGAGCTGCTGTTCGCGCGCGACGCGCTGCGCATTGCCATCGCCACCGAGCGCAGCGGCCTGGAGTTCTACACGCGCGCCTCGGCCATCACGCGCGATCCCCGAGGCCGGTCCGTCTTCCAGAAGCTGGCCGAAGAGGAGAAGGAGCACCTGGGCACGCTGGAAGCGCGCTACAAGCGCTTGCTCGAGCGCGATCCGCAGCTCGAGTCGCGGCCGACGTTCCTCTTCTTCAAGGGCGCGGCGAACGGCCTGTTCTCGGAAGGCTCCGAGCGGCTGAGCCGCGGCGTCAACGACCAGCAGGCCTATCTCATCGGCATCCGCTGCGAGCGCGGGTCACACCGCTTCTTCAAGAAGTACGGTGAGCGGTTCGAGGACTCCGAAGGCAAACAGGTATTCCTCGAGTTCGCGCAGGAAGAACGGGTCCACCTGGAGCTCCTCATCCGCGAATACAAGGCGCTGGTGAAGCGGCAGGGCCGCACGCGCCGCCGCCCGCCCGCCAAGGTCGCCCGTACTTCGTCAGCAGGCCGGGCTGCCACGCGCTAGCGCGCCGTCTTCCTTGATCGATCTTCACACGCACACGCAGGCCTCCGACGGCCGGCTGAGCCCCCGCGATCTGGTTGAGCAGGCCTGGCTCGCCGGCATCCGCGTGCTCGGCATCACGGACCACGACACGATCGGCGGGCTGGCCGCTGCCTATCCGGCGGGCCGTGAGTTCGGCGTGCGGGTGGTGGACGGCGTCGAGGTCACGGCAATCGAGAACGAGCGCGACGTTCACGTGCTCGGCTACCTGATGGACGTCAGCGATGCGCCGTTCGTCGCGTTTCTCGCCGAGCAGCGGCAGGCGCGGATCACGCGCATCCGCGAGATCGGCGAGCGGCTCGCGAAACTTGGTGCGACCGTGGACGTCGAGCCGCTGCTCTCGGGACGCGACGGCGGTGAATACGCGATCGGCCGCCCGGCGCTGGCGGCGGCCCTCGTCGCTGCCGGTCATGTGCGGAACAAGACCGAAGCGTTCGATCGCTTCCTCGGCACCGACGGTGCGGCGTTCGTGCCGCGGCGGGGGCCGTCGGTCATCGACGCCATCGCCGCGCTGCACGCGGCGGGCGGCCTCGCGGTGCTCGCGCACCCCGCCATCAGCCGCTGCGATCAGCGGATCGCCGAGTGGGCGGAGGCGGGCCTCGACGGCCTCGAGGTCTATCACAGCGAGCACGACGCCGAGACGTCGGCGCGATACCGCCAGCTCGCCGAGTCGTGGCATCTCGCCATCACCGGCGGGTCCGACTATCACGGTGACGACCGGGCCGAACGGGCGCGCCTGGGCCGCGTGACGACGGCACAGGAAGACTTCGATCGCCTGCTGGAGCGCGTGCGGCGAAGGTAACGATGGCCGTTCGTCCTGAGGAATCTCCGGTCATCCGGATCGAATCGGTGGTGAAGCCGTACGGCGGCCTGCGCCCGCTGCGCCTGCGCCGCTTCGCCCTCAACGCCGGCGAGCGCGTCGGCCTCGCCGGCTTCGACCAGACGACGGCGGAAGTGTTCGTGAACCTGACAACGGGCGCCACGCTGCCGGAACAGGGGGAGGTGGCAGTCTTCGGTCGGGCCACCTCGTCGATCGCCGACAGCGCCGAGTGGTTCGCCACCGTCGATCGCTTCGGCATCGTCAGCGAGCGGATCGTGCTGCTCGATCAGCTCACCGCGGCGCAGAACATCGCGATGTCGCTGACGCTGGACATCGATCCCGTGCCTGAGGCGATCCGCGGATCCGTCGACGCGCTGGGCAGGGAAGTCGGCCTGACTGGCGATGCTCTCGAGGCGCCTGTTGGCACCGCGACCACCGGCGTTCGCCAGCGCGTACGGCTGGCACGCGCGATCGCGGCGAACCCGTCGGTACTGCTGATCGAGCATCCGCGCGCGGGCCTGGCTGACGACGAGGTGGCGGCTTTTGCGGCCGATCTCGCGCGGCTGGCGGGCGCGCGCGGACTGGCCATCGTCGTGCTGGCGGCCGATGCCGAAGACGCGCGGCCTTTTGCGCCGCGCGTGCTGGTGTTGAATGGGGGCACCGGAGAGCTGGCCGAGCCGAAGAAGGCCGGCCTGCTCTCCAGGTTGATGAGATCGTGACCGAGGCAGTCGTGAGGCTACGGCTTCGCGGTGATCACGCCGCACGCCACGCGTGGTCCGCCGCTCAGTCCCGACTTCGGCTCTCCGGTGATCCCCTGATCGGGGTTGCCGTGGATGATGATCGCCGAGCCGTCGGCGTCGAGCAGGCTGAGCAGCCCGTCGGTCAGCGTCACTCGCGTCGTCGTCGCATCGAGCTCGCCCTTGCCGTCGGCGCCGACCTTCAAGTTGGGCAGGTCGCCCATGTGGAACGGGTGATTGGCGTCGGGGTCCATGTTGCCGGAGGGGCCCGGATCGAAGTGGCCGCCGGCGCTCACGTAGTTCGGCGGCCCAGTCTCGCACTTGCCGACCGCGTGCAGGTGGACGCCGTGCAGGCCGGGCTTGAGCCCGGACACGCTCAGATGCACATGGACGACACGGCTGTCGCCCTGCTGGTATTCGGCGAAGGTGGCCGTGCCGGTGACACCCTCGCCTGCGATGGTGGCCGTCGCCTGGGCGAGCGGCGTCCCGGGCACAGCCTGACCGGCCTGCTGGCGCGCCGCGAGCGTAGTGCCTGCAATCGCCGCGAAGGCGCCCACAACAAGCAGTTTCGACTGGAACATCTCTGGCCTCCTCAACGGAAGGGCTACGGACTACAGGCTACGGGCTACGGACTACGCAGCCAGCAAGCTCCGATTGTAGATCGTCCTTCGTCCCTCGTCCTTCGTCCCTCGTGCTTATGAACCAGCTCCTCCTGTTCGACATCGACGGCACGCTCGTGGTGACCGGCGGCGCCGGCCAGCGCGCCATGAACCGGGCCTTTCACGACGTCTTCGGCGTGCCCGACGCGTTCGTGGGCATCGACCTGGCGGGCCGGACCGACACCAGCATCGTCGCCGACGCGTTCGCCCGCCAGCGCATGAGCGCCGACGTCAGCGCGGTCGCCTCGTTCCGCGCGCGCTACCTCGAGTGCCTCCGCGAGGAAGTGCCGCGGCCCGGCAACGGCAAGCGCGTGCTCCCCGGCATCGCGCCACTGCTCGACGCGCTCGAGCCGCATCCGCGGACGTTCCTCGGCCTGCTCACTGGCAACTTCGCGGATGCGGCGGAAGTGAAGCTCGCGCACTTCGACCTGTGGCGCTACTTTCGCTGCGGCGCCTTCGGCGAGGACGCGCACGATCGCAATCACCTGGTGCCCGTGGCGCTCGATCGCGCGCGGGGACGCGGGCTGCCCGATCACATCGACGCGAGGCAAACGGTGGTCATCGGCGACACGCCGCGCGACATCGCGTGCGCGCGTGCGCACGGCGCGCGTGTCGTCGCGGTCGCGACCGGCGAGTACTCCGTCGATGCGCTCAAGCACGCGGACGTCGTGTTCGCCGACTTCAGCGACACGCAGGCAGTGCTGGACGCGCTTGGGGTCAGACGCTGTTAAGACGTCGACGGCACGCGCCTGGGGTCAGACGCTGTTAAGACGTCGACGGCACGCGCTTGGGGTCAGACGCTGTTAAGACGTCGACGGCACCTTAACAGCGTCTGACCCCATTAATGGCGGAAGCGCCTGGGAGTCGAACCCAGCCTCCCCGGCAAGCGGAGAGCAGCCGATTTTGAAGACCGGGAGGGCCACCGGGCCCCGTTCGCTTCCGAAGCAGGTGAGGTGAGCGGCGGAGGAGAGACGCTGGGCCCCGGCCCCGAGAGCCGGGGCCGGGGATGCCGGCGGCGTTCAGTTCTCGATCAGGCGGATGTCCCCCGCCCGGGGGCCCTTGGCGGATTCCTCGGGCACGAACTCCACGCGTTGTCCTTCGCGCAGCAGTTCGAACACCGCCCCTCGGACGGCGCTGCGATGGAAGAAGTGCTCCACGCCGCTTTCGTCCCGGATGAACCCGAAGCCCTTGTCGATCAGGAGCCGTGCGATTGTGCCGGTCGGCATACCCGTGTCCTCCGATAGTCGTGCCGTGAGGACTCCAGGAAGAGCAGGCGAGACGAAACCCGCCACGGTGGGGCGCCCGAATCGCCTCGGGCCGGACAGAGGGTGCTGTCAGGCCAGCCGCGTCCCGATGAACGCGGTTACCTGCTTCACGGGGGACACGGTCCTGTCTACCACAGGAAATCCCACGGCACTATAGGCCCAATTCTGGGGCGAGTCAACGCGCTGCGATAGAGTCTTCTCATGCTCCGCTGGGCGCTTGCCGGGCTCGGGGTGCTGGTGGTGGGAGTCGTCCTGCTGTCGGGGGCCGTGACGCCTGGCCGGGACCGCGGCTACTTCGCGCCTGTCTTCGCGCCCGATGGTCAGTCGATCTACGCGATCCGTCGCGAGGTGAGCGCCACCGTCATCGGCTTCGGCTACGAGTTCTGGAGCCCACCGGCGACCGTCCGGATGCATCGCGATCGTTTCGCCCTGATCAGGGTGCGGCTCGCGGACCGACACGTCGAGATTGTGCAGGAGTTCCCGCCGTCCCCGCTCGAAGGCACGCGACTCAACACGTATCACGGGACCATCTACGGCGGGGGTCGAGGCTATCTGCGCTGGGCCGACCCCGAGCACCTCGAGTATTTCCTCGCCGTCACGAACACCGATGCGCCGAGCGCCCGGACCTTCGTGATACGGCGGCAGTGGGACTCGAAGGCCGGCAGCTGGCGTGCTGTCTCGAACTGGCAACCGGGGTACGACAGCATGGGCGGGGACGTGCCGGAGCAGCTTTCCGGCGATCGCGAGGTCATGGCCGTCCGCGGCGAGGAGTCGTTGCCCTGCGCTGTCGTGATTCTGCGCGAAGGGGATGAGAAGGCGCATCCCGTGCTCGAGACCGACACGTGCCGGGCGAAATACGGCCCCGGATACACGCGACAGGCGCTTGCGGAGTTCATCCATCGTACGGAGATCGAACGAGTGCAGCGCATGGAGCGCACCTATGCGGATCTGGTGGCGCAGGGGCGCGCTGCTGGCCTGAACGAAGGCGCGGCCATGCTGCGCGCGAACAAGGAGATGGAACGCCTGGGCTACTATCCGAAGTCGCCGACGATCGTCGCGCATCGTGAGGCGTGCGGCACGCCCACGTTCCACATCTCCGACGAGGAGTTCAAGGTTGGCCTGTTCCAGGATATCGATCAGGCGATCGCGCACCCGGACGAGGAAGTGGACAAGGGCGGCGAGTACGTACTCCACCAGAGCTACGACACGAGCCGTCAGTTGAACGCCTTTCTGTCCGAACACCGGAACGCCGTGTTCTTCGTCGAGGGCCATGGCGGCTGCTGGCGCCTGAACGTCAGGCACTACCAGTGAGCATCGCATTGCCGGCGGTGGTGCTCGCCGCCGGCGCCTCCACCCGCATGGGCCGGCCCAAGCTGCTGCTGCCGGTCGAGCCCGGTGGCACGCTGCTCGGGCGCCTGCTCGGCACGCTCGCCGACGCCGGGGTGTGGCCGCTGGTCGTCGTCGTCCGCAGGACGCTCGCGATCGAGGCGGTCTGGCGCGACCCGCGGGCCCCGGGCGTCGTTGTCGTCGTCAACCCGGACCCGTCGCGCGGGCAGTTGTCGTCGATGCTCTGCGGCCTCAACTCGTTCGGCGATCGTCCAGACGCCGTGGTGCAGGCGCAAGTAGATGTTCCCTTGATCCGTGTCGAGACCGTGCGGGCGCTCGTCGACGCCTGGCACGTGGCGAGGCCGCCGCTGGTGCGACCCGTCTTTCAGGGACGAACGGGGCATCCGGTAGTCTTCGGCGCCGGACTGCTGGAGGTTCTCCGAACCACCGATCTCCGCGGCGGCGCCAAGCCGGTCGTGCGCCGCTTCGCGCCGCATGGCGTCGAGGTGGCGGTGGACGATCCGCTGATCCTCGAGGACATCGACACGCCTCAGGACTACGAGCGACTGGTTGGACTGACGATTGACGATTGACGATTGCGCCACCGCAGCACTGCAGCACTGCAGCACCGCAGCACCGCAGCACCGCAGCACTGCAGCACCGCAGCACTGCAGAACATTGCGAACGACTGGTTTACTAGATGCGAAGGGTGCCGGCGGAGCTGATGGGAGGGCCGAACCGCGCGTGTGCGTGGCTCG
>UEXX01000469.1_pt1 | contig 11721 bp, 13 predicted proteins | sample 4301161 | NCBI WGS metagenome assembly UEXX01 (sample SAMEA4773179, study PRJEB27434) | metagenome | biome: 2259; feature: agricultural soil; material: soil | place: USA | collected 2014-09 | depth 0.25 m
ACTTTGATGGCAACCGTGCGGTCGAGACGCGTATCGCGCGCCTTGTACACCTCGCCCATTCCGCCGGCGCCCAAGGCGGCGAGAATCTCGTAAGGACCGAGGCGTGCGCCGGCAGCAAGGGCCATGTACAGCTCCGCCTCAGTGGCTGGCGATGAGTCACATTGTACTGGCGTTACGCGCTCTACGGCGTGGCCGCGGCGGGGGAGGTGGACTGGATGGTCTGCGGCACGTCGAGCTGCGGCTGGTAACCGAGCACGAACTTCTTCAGCTCCGGGTGTCCCGGAAAGCCTTCAAAGCGATACTGCTTCATCTCCTCGTACGCGCGCGCCGGGGTCCAGCCTTGCTGGGTCATCCGGTAGATCGCGGTCATCGTGCCCGTGCGATGGCGCCCGCCCTGGCAGTGGACGTAGACCGGCTGATTCGCCGGATCGGTTACCAACGCGAGGAACTGCGTGATGGCCATCTCGGCTGGCGCTTCGGTCGTCGTGAGCGGGATGCGCACGAACTTCATGCCGGCGGCTTCGACGAGGCCTTTCTCGTCGTCGCGCCCGTCGCGGGTGAGGTCGATCACCGTCTTCACCCCGAGCGCCGCCAGGTCGGGGTAGTCAGCGGAGGTCGGCTGCGCGCCGCGGTAGTAGTGCTCGTTCACGACGCCGAAGTTGTCGATCTTGATGGCCGACAACCTGGCGTTCGCGGCGTGCGCCGCGCTCGCGGCGCCGATCAGCAGGACGGCCAGTGCGGCCGGTGGAACCCGGACGATCACACGATGAAGCTGGTGCATGACGCGAAAACGCTCCTCTTTTGTTTGACGCCGGCGGCGGCAAGATAGTCGTGTCGCGACTGCTTCGTCTCGACTATGATTCCGCGCCATGCGGCGCCGTGCCGCGAGCATCGCCATCGGCCTCGCCGCAGCCTGCTTCGCGCTTCTCGCCTACGTTTTCCTGACGCTGCCGGACGTGCGTCCGCTGGCGACGCGTAACCCTCCGACCACCGCGTTCATCGAACTTCGTGCGCGCGAGGCCCTCGACGGGGGCCGGAAGCCGCGCCGTGTGCAACGCTGGGTGCGGTACGAGGCCATCTCGGCGAACCTGCGCAAGGCCGTGCTGGTGGCCGAAGACGACGCGTTCTGGACGCACGATGGCGTGGACGTCGAGCAGCTGAAGGAATCGATCGAAGCGAATCTCGAGAAAGGGAAGGCTGCGCGCGGCGGGAGCACGATCACGCAGCAGTTGGCGAAGAACCTGTACCTGTCCCCCTCGAAAAACCCGATGCGGAAGCTTCGCGAGCTGCTGATTGCACGCCGGCTCGAGGCGTCGCTGTCGAAGCGGCGTATCTTCGAGATCTACCTCAACGTGATCGAGTGGGGCGACGGGATCTACGGAGCCGAGGCCGCGTCGCGCGTGTACTTCGGCAAGTCCGCGGCGGCGCTGTCGCCCGAGGAGGCCGCGCTGCTGGCCGGTGCGATCATCAACCCGCGGGTGCACAGTCCCGCACATCCGACGGCGCGACTGCGCCGGCGCCAGCAGATCATCCTGCGACGCATGGGGCTGGTGACGCCGCCCGAAGAAGCGCCCGAGGTGCCCGAGCCACCGCCACCGCCAACAGACCAGCTTGAAGCTGTGCCGCAAGTGGTGCCCCCAGGCGACACACCGTCACCTGATGGTCGGCCACCCGACGCTCAGCCATTGCCACCGCCGCCTTCATCCCCCGAAAAATCGGAGGAACCGACAAGCCCGCCGCCTGAGCCGCAGACGCCGCCGAATGGCGCGAAATTTGATCTAGGTCAACGTAACGAAATTGGTGTCGCACTATCTTGACACCTGCCATGACGACCGCTATAACGAACGACGACGATCGTGCAATCCACTCCTGCGTTCAGCGTGTGGCTGAGCGTCCGTCGCCGGCTGGGATGATCAACTACACGGATCAACTCACGCGGCTGATGGAAGACATCGTGCTGCGCGTGCCGACGCTCGGGCATATCGACATGTCGCGCGTGCTGGTGTTCGCGCGATTCGGCCGGTCCGACGCGGAAGGCGCCTACGCCACCTGCCACGCGATCAGCATCCCTTCCAGCGAGCCGAGCTACTACTTCTGGCGCGACCGGCGGACCGGCGCGATGACCAGGCGCTCGGAGTGGTTCGTCACGAAATCGCCGCGAGTCGAGGTGGGGTCGTCCACGATCGACTACCTAATTTCGTTCTGCCTGCCACGATTTTGTGATCAGACCATCGCGCGGGCGCAGAAACAGGACTCGTACCCGGGCGCCGCGCCGTGGGTGGCCAAGCTCGACACTGTCGTCCACGAGCTCTACCATGTGGATCCGACCCACCAGGGCATCCGCCGCCTGCCAGGGCTCAACGGCAAGACGACGACGCGGTCCCACAGCCCGGAATTCTTCCGGGACGTCGTCGAGATGACGAAACTGTACCTGGCGACCCGGCCCGACCCCGAGCTGCTGGACTTCCTGACGCGCGACTTCAAGGGACTCGAACAGCGGTACGGCCGCGTGACCGGCACGACGTTCCGCAGCTTCCCGTCGTACCCGCAGCGGTACACCGAGGTGCTGACCGATCAACCGGTCATCGAGCCCGGTGTTCGTGTTGAGCCGGTGCGCGCGCCCTCCCTCAGGACGCAGTTCACGGCAGACGATCTCGACGTCCGGGAGTTCGGCCCTCGTGCATCGCGTCGCGTGCTCCACAAGCGCGCGGCCTAAAGCGCTCAGTTCGCCGACCACTCCATCCGCCGCGCACCAGCCACGCGCTCGCCCCAGTAGCCTGACACCAGGCTGTCGATTCGGACGACCCCGCGCGAGTTGGGCGCATGGACGAAGCGATCGCCGCCGATCACGATGCCGACGTGGCTCACCTCGTCGCCCTGCGTGACGAAAAATACGAGATCGCCAGGCACCAGATCGTCGAGAGACACGTGGCGGCCTACGTGGAACTGATCGTGGACCACGCGGGGCAGGGCGACTCCATAGAGGGCGAACACGTACTGGACGAAGCCGCTGCAATCGAAGCCGCGCGGATCCGATCCGCCGAGACGGTAGGGCAGCCCCTGCAGGCGCAGCGCCGCGCCCGCGATGGTGAAGCCGTCACCGAGGGACGCGCCGGGCGTCGTCAGCGGATGCTCGGTGGGCGGCGACTCGTGACGTTCGGGAGGCGTTGGGAAGGGCTGCGGCCTGACGCCCGTGGACGCACACGCCGAGGCCATCGCCATGGCCACGCCGAGCGTGATGCCCGACAGTGCACGCACGTTCATGCTCTCCGCTTATCGGACCCTTTGACCGCGGGCAGGAGACCGTATTGTAACTGGAAGGTGAATTCCGGGCGAAACGGGCCGGATTTGAACGGGTTTTTGCCGTCGGTTCCTTGACAGCGCGACGGGGCTCCATCAATATACTTGGCATGGAGCAGACGCTTCTGCTCAACGCGACGTACGAGCCGCTAAAGGTCGTCCACTGGCGCAAGGCCCTTACCTTGTTCTGCCAGGGGAAGGTCGAGGTGATCTCGGTCTACGACCGCGAGGTGCACTCCGTCTCGGTCAGCTTCAAGCTGCCGTCGGTGATACGCCTGCTGCGGTTCGTCCGGATCAAACGCCGCATCGACTACGTGCCCTTCTCGCGCGCGAACATCTACGCGCGCGACAAGCATCGGTGCCAGTACTGCGGCCACTCGTTCCCCACCAGCGACCTCACCTTCGACCACGTCATTCCGGTTGCGCAGGGCGGTCGCAAGGACTGGGAGAACATCGTCACCAGCTGCGTGACCTGTAATCGGCGCAAAGGCGGGCGTACGCCCGCGGAGGCGGGGATGCGGCTGATCTGCACGCCGCGCCGGCCCGACTCCGCGCCGTCCGTGCGGTTCACGATCGGTGTGCGCCACGCGCCGGAAAGCTGGCGGGATTACCTGTACTGGAACGTCGAGCTCGAGGACGACTGACGGTGACAGATTGACGATTGTTGATTGACGATTGACGGATTGACGATTGACGATTGAAGGCGAGCGGCCCTCAATCGTCCTTCTTTCCGTCATCCTTCTTTTCTTTTCCCGCGTCCTTCGTCCCCCGTCCTTCGTCCTTCTTCTCGCCGGGCCCCTTCGGCGGCGGGATCGCGCTCTTCGTCTTTTTCTTGACCACCGGCGTCCACGGCTTCAGCACTTCCGTGTCCGGGTGGTACGTCTTCCAGTCGAACCAGTAGTCCAGCAGGTAGTCCACCGGCGTGAGCTGGCTGCCGGCCAGTTCGCCCTGCACGGCTCGCCCCTGGAAGTCCCACTCGGTCATCGTCTCCAGGTCGAGCAGCGTGCTCTCTTTGAGGTCCGTGCCGGCGCGAACGAACGTGAGCGTCTGATCCTTCACACGGCGATCGAAAACGCGCAGCGATCGCCCATCGGGCGACACGACCAGCGCGACGGGGACGTCGCCCACCTGATCGATCGTGGCACCCGACGAGATCACGCTGGCGTGTGGCCACGCCTTGCTCTTGCCCTTGATCGCGATCCCGACGACGAGCGTGCGCGGCTCGAGGGGCCCGCCAGGCGCCTTTGCGATCTTCACCGGGTACTTGCCGACGTGGTCCTCCCAATCGGCCGGTTCGTATTCTTCTTCCTTGACGATCTTCGGGTCGGTCTTCAGGACGCGGCCCTTGGGCTCCTCGGCTCTCCACGTCGCGAACATCAGCTCGTCGTGCGGAATGAGCGTCAGGCGTTTGCCCTTGAGCGGACCCTGGATTGCCAGTCCCGACACCTGTTGCCACCAGGTGCCCGTCTGCTCGTCCCGCATGACGAAGTTCTGATTGTTGATGCCGGCGAGGCGGAACGTGAGCCGCCTGCCGTCCAGCACCGAGCTCCACACCAGACCGGTGTGGCAGAGCGTTCAATACGTGGCGACGATCGGCTCTCCCGAGACGACGTCGTTGACGATGTGGTGGTAGCCGAGCTGCAGGATCGGATAGGCAACGGAGGCACCCTTGATGTTCACGGCCATGACGATGTCGTCGTCGTGAACGAAGCTCGCCTTGGAAGCCTCGACGTACTCGGGCTGCTTCAGCGGATTGAACATCCACTCGAAGTGGTTCTGCCGAGCGAACCACGCGCCGCCGCAGACGGGAATCAGCACCAGCAGCGCCAGCGCGCGCGTCCACCAGCGCCGGAGCCGGCTGCCGAGCAGCGCGATCCACAGCAGCGACAGCCCTACCGCGACCGCCGTGACTGTCGGCGCCATCGTCCTCGCGGCCAGCGCCCACAGCATCGTCCGCGACGCCTGCGGCTTGAACGGCATGATGTAGAACGTCGGGAAGGCGATGATGCCGACGCCCACGGCGACGGTGAGAATCAGCGCAACCCAGAGAGGCCACGTGCGGCGCCGCATGGAGATCAAGGATGAGGCGCGCTGCCTCTTGCGGTCAATAATTGGAAGGGACTACGCTCGGAGTTCATGGCCGGCACGATCATCGGCGTCTCACCGCGGGCGGCCTGCGAGCGCGGGCGGCTCGCCGTGCACGGACGCGACTTCGACCTGCGGGGTGGAGCGCCCGAGGTGCGGCTCGGTGAGACGCCGGTCCGGCTCGCGTCAGCCCGGCCCTCGCGGCTGACGTTCCGCGTCCCGCCCGAGACCGCCAGCGGCCCCACCGCGATTCACGTCGACGGTGCGGACGGCGACGCGCCGGTCGTGGAGATCGGCACGGTCGTCGCGCGCGGCCTGCACCAGGTGGACAACCCCGCGGTGGACTCCGAGGGGCGCCTCTACGTGACCTACAGCGGCGCGCGTGGAGAGTCCGTGCCGGTGTCGATCTTCCGCATCGGCGTAGACGGCACGCGCGAGTCCTTCGTCACCGGACTGGTGAACCCGACCGCCATGATCCTCGGTCCCGACAACCACCTGTACGTGTCGAGCCGCTTCGAGGGGGTCGTCTACAAGGTCGACGAGTCCGGCCAGTTCGAGGCCGCCGTCTCGGATGTGGGCGTCGCCTGCGGCCTTGCGTTCGCGCCCGACGGGACACTCTTCGTCGGCGATCGCTCCGGAACGGTGTTCCGCGTCCGGGCCAACGGACAGGCCACGATGGTAGCGACGCTCCCGGCATCGGTGGCGGCGTTCCACCTGGCGATGGGGCCCGATCGGTGCCTTTACGTCACCGCGCCGACGCTCACCTCGCGCGATGCGGTCTACCGTGTGCATCTCGACGGCGAGGTCGAAGTGGTGTGGTCTGGATTTGGCCGCCCGCAAGGGCTCGCCTTCGGTCCCGACGGGCTGCTCTATGTCGTCGAAGCGCTGGCCGGCGCGAGTGGACTCTACCGCCTTCCACCAGGTCGTGACCCTGAATTGATGGCCTCGGGCGAGGGGTTCGTTGGGCTCGCGTTCGCGCCGTCAGGCGAGGTCATCCTCGCGTCGAACGACACGGCCTGGCGCCTCCGCCTGTAGCCCCCGACAAACGTAGCCCTTGACAGACGTAGGGCCGAACTTTAGTTCGGCCATCGGCCGTCATGACGCCAGCCCCTTGGACAGACGTAGGGCCGAACTTTAGTTCGGCCATCATGACGCCAGCTTCTTCAGGAGCGAGAAGTTCGACAGCATCCGCCCGGCACCCCTGACGACTGATGTCAGCGGGTCCTCCGCCATCTGCACCGGCAGCTCCGTCTCCGTGCGCAGGCGCTCGGCCAGGCTGTGCAGCATCGACCCGCCGCCAGTGATCACGACGCCATGGTCGTAGACGTCGGACGCCAGCTCGGGCGGAATGCGCTCGAGCGCGTCGCGGACCGAATGGACGATGGTGTCCACCGTCGCGGAAAGCGCTTCGCGGATCTCCCCATCGCTGACCGTCACGCGCGTGGGCAAGCCGCTGATCAGATGGCGGCCGCGGACCTCGACCTGCATCGGCACGGCGAGCGGCATCGCCGACCCGATCGTGATCTTCACCTGCTCCGCCGTCCGCTCGCCGATGAGCAGGCTGTGCTGGCGCTTCATGTAATCGACGATCGCCTGGTCCATCTCGTCACCGCCGACGCGGACCGACTTGCGATACACCATGCCTGCCAGCGAGATCACCGCGATGTCGGTCGTGCCTCCGCCGATATCGACGATCATGTTGCCAATAGGCTCGGTGATGGGCAGGCCCGACCCGATGGCGGCCGCCACCGGTTCGTCCACCAGGTAGACCTCACCCGCCCGCGCCCGCAGCGTGCTGTCTTTGACCGCCCGCCTCTCCACCTGCGTAATTTCCGCCGGCACGCCTATCACGACGCGCGGGCGAACCCACATGGTGCGACGCGTGGCGCGGCGGATGAAGTCGGTCAGCATCCGCTCGGCGGCCTCGAAGTCCGCAATGACGCCGTCGCGGAGCGGCCTGACGGCGACCAGGTCGCGTGGGGTGCGCCCGATCATGTCCCTCGCCTTGCTGCCCACGGCTTCGATCCGGTTCATGGCCGTGTTGAACGCCACGACGGAGGGTTCGTTCAGGACGATGCCACGGCCCGAGACGAACACGCAGGTGTTGGCCGTTCCCAGATCAATCGCGAGATCGGCAGCAAGGCCGAGAGACCTTCCGAACATGGGCGCTCCGTTGTGTGCTGAGACGGCCGGGAACCGGCCGGATCCAAGCTCGGCTGAGCAACGGGCGTGCCCGCGCCAGTGCGCGGGCAATGTCGAAGGATTTGGAGGAGGTGGGGGCGCGACCGCGTAAAGGTCACACTCCCGACTACACGATCGCGTCGCTTTGTCGCGACGCTTACGCAGCCAGCTTCTGGAGCAGCGGCAGGTCGGTCAGCATCTTCCCGGCGCCGAGCACGACCGAGGTCAGCGGGTCCTCAGCCAGCTGCACGGGCAGCTGCGTGTCTTCGGCGATGCGGCGATCCAGGTTGCGCAGCAGCGCGCCGCCGCCGGTCAGGACGACGCCGCGGTCGTAGATGTCGGCCGACAGCTCCGGCGGCACGCGCTCCAGGGCGTCGCGCACGGCCTGCACCAGCACGTCGATTGTGGGCTTCAGTGCCCCGCGAATCTCGTCGTCGCTCACCCTGACGCTCTTGGGGATGCCGTCGGCGATGTGGCGGCCGCGCACTTCCATGTAGATCGGGCTGTCGAGCGGCGTGGCCGACCCGATCTCGATCTTGATCTGCTCGGCCGTCCGCTCACCGACCAGCAGGCCGTGACTGCGCTTCATGAACTCGATGATCGCCTCGTCCAGCTCGTTGCCCGCGACTCTCACCGACTTGCTGTAAACCATCCCCGCCAGTGACACGACCGCGATGTCGGTGGTGCCGCCGCCGATGTCCACGATCATGTTGCCAGTCGGCTCGGTGATGGGCAGCCCGGCGCCCACCGCGGCGGCGACCGGCTCGTCCACGAGGAACACCTCGCTGGCCTTGGCCCGAAGCGTGCTCTCGCGCACCGCGCGGCGCTCCACCTGCGTGATTTCAGCCGGCACGCCGACGATGACCCGCGGCCTGACCCACGACGCCCGGGGGTGGGCCTTGCGGATGAAGTCGGTGAGCATGCGCTCGGCGGCCTCGAAGTCGGCGATGACGCCATCGCGAAGCGGCCTGATCGCCACCAGCCCCTGGGGGGTCCGGCCGATCATGTCCTTGGCTTCGCTGCCCACGGCCTCGATCCGGCCGTGCACCGTGTTGTAGGCCACCACCGACGGCTCGTTGAGGACGATGCCGCGGCCGGGGGCGTAGACACAGGTGTTGGCGGTGCCGAGGTCGATGGCGAGATCCGTGCTGAATCCGAACACGCGTGCCAGCTTCATGACTGCTCCAGACTGCTTGGGCCGCGGCAGGGCGGTCCTGCCCTGATATCGGTCCGCTCACGGAGAGGCAACACACGTGCCTGCGCGCTTTCGCACAGAAAATGAGAGTTTGGCGCGAAAACGCACGCCCGGGCGTCTGCCGCCCGTCAGGAGAGGCTCGGCTGGCCGACACATTCGGGCGCTCGCTGACGCTCACCGTAGGGCGCGCTCGATGACGCTCGCGCGGAAGGGCTCGGCCCGCCTTCGCCGAAGCTACGGCGCGGCGGGGTAGAATCTCGCCCCATGTCGCAGCTGTTCCGCCGCAAGCCTATTGCCGCGTTGCTGGTGGACGAGGCCGACGCCGCGCACTCGCTCAAACGCTGCCTCGGGGCTGGCGACTTGGTGATGCTCGCCATCGGCGCCGTCATCGGCGCCGGGATCTTCGGGGCAATCGGCACGGCGGCCGCCGGCCAGGTGGGGCCCGATGGTGTCGTCATCCGGTATGGAGCTGGCCCGGCCCTGGTCTTCTCCTTCCTGCTGCTGGGCGCCGCCTGCGCGCTGGCCGCCCTGTGCTACGCCGAGCTCGCGGCGATGATCCCGCAGGCCGGCTCCGCCTACGCCTACACCTATGCGACGCTCGGCGAGCTGGTGGCGTGGATCATCGGCTGGGACCTGATTCTCGAGTACGCCGTGGGCAACGTCGCCGTCGCGATCTCCTGGGGCGACTACTTCAACACGTTGGTCCGCGGTGTGGGCATCAATCTGCCCGCCTGGCTGACGACGGGTTACAGGACAGCGCTGCTCAGCTCGAACGCCCAAGTGCACGGGCTGCTCGAGACGGCGCCGCGCCTGGCCGGCATGCCCATTCTGATCAACATCCCCGCGTTCAGCATCGTGGCCCTCATCACGTGGCTGCTGCTGCGGGGCGCGCGCGAAAGCACCAGGGCGAACAATGTCATGGTCGTGATCAAGCTGCTGGCGCTCGGGCTGTTCATCCTCGTCGGCGTGACGCACCTGAACATGGCGAACTACACGCCGTTTGCGCCGAACGGCTTCACGGGGATCCACCAGGGCGCGGCGATCGTGTTCTTCGCCTACATCGGGTTCGACGCGATTTCCACGGCCGCGGAAGAGACGACCAACCCGCAGCGAAACTTACCGATCGGCATCCTCGGCGGTCTCGCCGTCTGCACTGTCATCTACGTGATCGTCGGCGCAGTGCTGACCGGCATGGTGCCGTACAAGGAGTTGGCCAACTCGGCCGATCCGCTCTCGTACGCGTTGCAGGCCGCCGGCTTCCAGCGCGTCGGCTGGGTCGTCGCGCTCGGCGCAGCGGTCTCCATGTCGGCGGTGCTCCTGGTGTTTCAGTACGGGCAGCCGCGGATCTTCTTCTCGATGGCGCGCGACGGCCTGCTTCCGCAGTGGGCAGCGAAGGTGCACCCGGTCTCGCGGATCCCGTATACGACCACGCTGCTCACGGGTGTCGTCGTGGCGCTGGCGTCGCTGATTGGCGATGCGGCCGAGACGTACGACCTGACCAACATCGGCACGCTCTTCGCCTTCGCGCTGGTCTCCATTGGCGTTGTCGTCCTGCGCGTGACCGAGCCCGAGAGACCACGGCCGTTCAGAGTGCCGTTTGTCTGGGGGGTTTCGAGCCTGGGCACCGCTGCGTGCGTGTTCGTGATGGCGGGGCTGCCACGCCAGGCGTGGGAGCGGTTCGGAATCTGGCTGGTGCTGGGATTGCTGCTGTACTTCTTCTACGGATACTCACACTCGCGGATCAGGGCGGAGTAGCTGGGGCGCCTCGCTCCGCTCGGCGCGGGGCGCGCTACGCGCGGAGGCCGCTCGGCCTTCGGCCTCGCGGGGGCGCGTTCGCTCTCGCTCACGCGGAGGGGGCTCGCGTCGCTCGCGGGTTACCAGACCCGCTTTACGCCGTATTTTCCGAACACGGGGTCGGCCGAGACGATCGTCAGTCCCTCGCTGAGTGCCTGCGCGACCAGCAGGCGGTCGAACGGGTCCCGGTGATGGAAGGGCAGTCGAGCCACCTCTCCCGAGTGCCGCAGGTCGATCGGCAACGCCTCGAATTCGTTTGCCGCCAGCTGCTCCGAGACGAACCGATCCACACCCGACGGCAGTGACAGCCGATCCAGGCTCGCCTTGATGGCCATCTCCCACACCGAGGCCAGACTGAGGAAGCAGGTGTGCTCGCGGCTGGCGATTGCCGCGCGTGCCTTCCTGGACAGGCGGCGATTGTCGTCCAGCCACCACAGGAAGACGTGCGTGTCGAGCAGCAGCCGCACTACTGATAGTCCGCGAAGTCCTCGAGCGGCGCGTCGAAGTCGGGCGACATGTGCACTTCGCCCTTCGCGGATCCCGGCGAGCGTTCGCCTGCCAGGTCCTTCAGCGGCACGAGCCTCAGGAGCGGTTTGAAGTCGCGCGCGAGGATGACCTCCTCGCCGGACAGAGCCTTCTGAACGAGCTCGGAAAAGCGGGCCTTGGCCTGAGCCATGTTGTACTGAGCCACCTTCTGACCTCGGTAGGTCATTTTAGATGACCAACCATCCGGAGGTCAACGCGTGCCGTTGGCAAAAACAGGTACAATTCGAGGTTTGAGAGATCGCAAAGGTGGCGTGACATAGGCATGGCCCACGACTGGATCGCGGTGCGCGGCGCCCGCGTGCACAACCTCAGGAACATCGACGTCGACCTGCCGCGGGAACGCCTCGTCGTCATCACGGGGCTGTCCGGATCGGGCAAGTCGTCGCTCGCCTTCGACACGATCTACGCCGAGGGGCAGCGGCGCTATGTCGAGTCGCTCTCGGCGTACGCGCGCCAGTTCCTCGAGCAGATGGAGAAGCCCGACGTCGATCTGATCGAGGGGCTCTCGCCGGCCATCTCCATTGAGCAGAAGACCACCGCAAGCAACCCGCGATCGACCGTCGGCACCGTCACCGAGATCTACGACTACCTGCGGCTGCTGTTCGCCAACATCGGCGTGC
>UEXX01000328.1_pt1 | contig 11717 bp, 7 predicted proteins | sample 4301161 | NCBI WGS metagenome assembly UEXX01 (sample SAMEA4773179, study PRJEB27434) | metagenome | biome: 2259; feature: agricultural soil; material: soil | place: USA | collected 2014-09 | depth 0.25 m
ACACCATCTCTTCCCACTGGGCGAGCCACCCGGCAGTGCGCGGAATGGCGAAGAGCACCGTGAACATGTCCACCGGGAAGCCCATCGCCTCGTAGATCAGGCCCGAGTAGAAGTCCACGTTCGGGTAGAGCTTCCGGTTGACGAAGTACTCGTCCTGCAGCGCGATGCGCTCCAGCTCCTGCGCGATCTCGAGCAGCGGGTTCACCCCCGTCACTCCGAACACTTCGTCGGCGACCTGCTTGACGATGCGGGCGCGCGGGTCGTAGGACTTGTAGATGCGGTGGCCGAAGCCCATGAGACGGCCTTCGCCCTTTTTCACCGACGCGATGAAAGCCGGCACCTTGTCCAGCGACCCGACGGTGTGCAGCATCCGAAGCACGGCTTCGTTCGCGCCGCCGTGCAGCGGGCCGTAAAGCGCCGCAGTCGCCGCGGCGACCGACGAGTACGGGTCGGCATTCGAGCTGCCCACGCTGCGCATCGCGAAGGTCGAGCAGTTCTGCTCGTGATCGGCGTGCAGGATGAACAGCACGTCGAGCGCGCGCTCGAGCACGGGATGCGGCTCGTATCGCTGGCCCGGCGTCGCCTTGAGCATGTGCAGGAAGTTGCCCGCGAAGCTCAGGCCCTCGGCCGGCGGCACCACCGGTTCCCCACGCCGCTTGCGTGCGGCGTAGGCGGCCAGCGCCGGCGCCTGCGCGATGATCCGGCAGATCTGCCGCCGCCGCACGTCGGCGTCCGTGATCTTGTGCCCCTCGGGGTAGAACGTGCCGAGCGCGCCGAAGGCCGCGATGAGCGCGCCCATCGGGTGCGGGTCTTCTGCGAGGCCGTCGAACAGTCCCTGGATGCGCGCGGGCGGCACGCGGTGGTCGTGGATGGTCGCCTTCCAGGCATCGAGCTCGGCCTGCGACGGCAGCTCGCCGTCGAGCAGCAGCAGCGCGACTTCGAGGAACGAGCTTTTCTCCGCGAGCTGCTCGATGGGATAGCCGCGGTACCGCAGGATGCCCGCATCGCCGTCGATGTAGCTGATCCGGCTCCGACAGGCCGCCGTGTTGACCAGCGCCGGGTCGTACGTCATCAGGCCGAAGTCCGAGGCGTTGACGCGGACCTTGTGGATGTCGGCGCCGCGGATCGTCTCGTCCTGGATCGGCAGCTCGTAGGACCGGCCGGTGCGGTTGTCGGTGAGGGTCAGCGTGTCAGCCATGCGGAGGCGTCAAGTCGAATCACGAATCCGTCGAGGCCGGCTCGTCCGGGTCGGCTGGGTCGGGGTCGACCGGCTCGCTGGGAATCCGGTACTCGCCGTCCACCCACCGCGCCAGGTCCGCCAGCTTACACCGCTCGCTGCAGAAAGGATGCCACGAGGGATCCGCCTGAGCGCGGCGGCAATACGCACACACGACGCCCGTCACGGGCGGCATCCCACCATTCTATTTGGGCCCGACGGGAGCGGGCAAGTCGGCGCGGCAGGATGCCAATGACGCTGAAGCACAGGACTGAAGTCCTGTGCCACTGGTGTCGGAGGCCAGTCCTGCGCCGTCTGTGACACCGGTGGCTGTCTATGACACCAGTGGAGCAGAACTTTAGTTCTGCTCGACAGTCGGCTCCGGTGCGTGATGGCGGACGTCGCGCGCCGACACCATGAAGATCACGTCTTCGGCGACGTTGGTGGCGTGGTCTCCGATTCGCTCCAGATGGCGCGACACCAGGATCAGGTCCAGCGCCCCCTCGATGGTGGACGGGTCCTTCAGCATGATCGTCAGCAGCTCGCGGAAGATCAGCGTCTTGAGGGAGTCGAGCGTGTCGTCCTCGTTGAGCACGCGCTGGGCCAGCGCCACGTCGCGCTTGACGTAGGCGTCCAGCGCGTCGCGCAGCATCGCCTGCGCGATGTCGGCCATGCGGGGGATGTCGACGAGCTTCTTGACGGGCGGGTGCGTGGAATAGCGCTTGGCCGCCTCGGCGATGTTCACCGCCAGGTCGCCGACGCGCTCGAGGTCGGTGTTGATCTTGACGGCGGCCATGATGGCGCGCAGGTCCGCGGCCATCGGCTGGTGCAGCGCCAGCAGCTTCAGGCAGCGGTCGTCCACCTCGATGTGCAGCTCGTTGATCGGCTCGTCGCCGCCGAGCACCACGTCGACCATCCCGAGATCGCGCTCGGCCAGGCCGTGCACGGCGCGGCGTACGCGCTCCTCCGCGAGCCCGCCCATTTCGAGCAGGCGCGTCTTCAGGATGTCCAGCTCTTCCTGGAAGTGACGAACGACACGTTCCATCAGTCGTGTATCTCCTAGCCGAACCGCCCGGTCACGTAGTCTTCAGTGAGCTTTTCGGCCGGAGCCGTGAAAATCTTCTCGGTCCGGTCGCACTCGACCAGGCGTCCCAGCCAGAAGAAGGCGGTGTAGTCCGACACGCGCGCCGCCTGCTGCATGTTGTGCGTGACGATGACGATCGTGTAGTCCTTCTTGAGGTCGTAGATCAGCTCTTCGATGCGCTGCGTGGCGATCGGGTCGAGCGCCGAGGCGGGCTCGTCCATCAGCAGCACCTTCGGCCGCACCGCCAGCGCCCGCGCGATGCACAGCCGCTGCTGCTGGCCGCCGGAAAGCGCCATCGCCGACTCGTGCAGGCGGTCCTTCACTTCGTCCCAGATCGCGGCGGCGCGCAGGCTCTCCTCGACGCGCTCGAACATCTCGAGCTTCGACTTCACCAGGCCATTGATGCGCAGGCCGTACGCCACGTTCTCGAAGATCGACTTCGGGAACGGGTTCGACTTCTGGAACACCATCCCGACGCGGCGCCGCAGCCCGACGACGTCGAGGCGTGCGTCGTAGACATTGACGCCGTCGATGAGCACGGTGCCCTCGACGCGCGTGCCGGGGATGACGTCGTTCATCCGGTTCAGCGTCCTGAGGAACGTGCTCTTGCCGCAGCCCGACGGGCCGATGAACGCCGAGACGAGATTCGCGCGGAGCTGGATCGAGATATTGTCCAGCGCCTTTTTCGCGCCGTAGTAGAAGTTCATGCCGCTGACGTCGATCTTCACTGGCGCGTCGGCCGCAGTGGCCCCGCCCGAGCGTGTGCGGCCCGCGAGCGACGGCACGGCAGGCGTGGTTCCGGTCCCAGACGTCACAAGCCCCTCGGAGGCATCGGTCGAAAGTGTGGTCGCCATGGCATTGGGGAAATCGTACGCTGCCAGTGACGTGCCGGTGTTTCGGCCGTGTTAAATCCGTGTAACGCCTCGTCCGGGTGTTCTCGCTGCTGCCTGGGGATGCAGGCAGGAACCCGGGTCAGGGTGCGCTGGGTGCGGTGGGTGCGGCGGGTGCGACAGGTGCGACGGGTGCGGCGGGTGAGACAGGTGCGGCCGGTCCCGTCTGGGCCGGCGCTTCCGGTTTCGGCATCTCGTCAGTGCTGAAGCGGGGAAGGGACTCGTCGCGCATCGCCAGCGCGTACACCGTCGTCGCCACCACGATCGCCGCCTTCTGTACGTCGTCCTCGATCACGCGCTCGTAGGTGTCGAGGTTCGTGTGCCACGTGTAGGACTGGTAATCGATCGGGTCCTGTGCGCTGCTGATGCCGGGAAGTCCCGCGGCGTTGAACGACGTGCTGTCGGTGCCGCCCGGCCTGCGCGACTTGCTCGCGATCGCGCCGACGACGCCGAGATCCGACAGCGGCGCGACCGCCTGGCGGAGCACGTCCGCGGCGGCCGGCGGGCCGAACACCGACAGGCCGCGCACGCGTCCGGTGCCGCTGTCGATGTTGACATAGCCATCGAGGCCCTCGAACTCCGCCTTCGGCGCTTCGGCAGTCCCGAAGTGCTGGGCCACGTACGCCTTCGATCCCAGCAGGCCCTGTTCCTCCCCGCTCCAGAGCGCAATGCGAATCGTACGCCGCGGCGTGACGCCGATCGACTTCAGGATCCGGACGGCCTCCATCATGATTGACGACCCGATCGCGTTGTCGGTGGCGCCGGTCGCCGCGTGCCACGAATCGAGGTGCGCGCCCAGCATCACCACCTCGCCGGCCTTGTCGGTCCCCGGAATCTCCGCGACGGTGTTATAAGCCGTCGTCCCTTCGGGATACGTGTGGTTCACGACCTCGACCTCGAGCTGCACGTCACGCTGATCGGTCAGGAGCCGCCAGATGCGCCCGAAGTCCTCGTTGCGCAGGATGATGGTCGGCACGGTTCGCGTGACATCGAATGTGCGGTTGTTGAACGCGCGGATCTGTCCGTGGTCGCGGCCGCCGTCGTTGACCCGCACGGCTGCGTGGTGCGCCACGAGGAAGTCGTCCACGCGCTCGTTCACCTGATTTGCCGTGAGCTGCCCGGTGGGCGTCACGACCGGCGCCTGGTTGGCGAACGGCGAGGGTGTCGGGTTGATCGGATCGAACCTCGCCTTCGCTTCGTTGTCGTCGAGACGCTTCGCCGGCGGCAGGATCGTCACGCCCACGACCTTCGGGGGGCCGACAAGGACGATGCGATCCTTCACGCGATCGCCGATGCTGTCGAGAAACGCGGCGAGCGCCTCGGCAGTGGGGCGGTCCGGCGGCGCGAACTGCATCGCGCCGGCGCGGACGACGCCGGCGGTCGAGGGCGTCCACGCGAGCACTTCGCCGACCAGCGCGTCCTTCACGGGCGAGGTGATGTGCGCGGTAAACCGCTCGTTCAGCCAGCCTGGATGGCCGAAGTTCCAGGGCTCCAGATGCGCGTTCACGAGCCCCCACTGTTCGAGCTGATGCGCGACCCACTCGCCGGCCTGTTTGAGGTTCGGCGAGCCGGTGAGCCGCGGCCCGTACACGTCGGTCAGGACGTGCAGGGTCTTCATGATCTGCGAGTGTTCGGTCGCTTCGCGCCGGATCTTCCAGCCGATGTCCGCCGATGGAGCCTGGGCCCGCGGCGCGGCGGCCAGAGCGGTCAGAATCAGGCCGGTGAACAATGCCAGTTTTTTCATCGATGTGTGCTCGCAATGCGGGGCTGAAGCCCCGCCGCCACGCATATCCACCTCGCAGCTGTGTGGCGGCGGGCCTCAAGCCCGCCCTGAGATAATAGACCCGTGCTCGAAAGCGAAGACGCCATCATCGAGAAGCTGGGCATCCGCGTCGCGCGGCGCCACATTTTCCTCTGCTGCGACCAGGCCAAGCCGAAATGCTGCGATCGCGAGCGATCGATCGTGGCGTGGGATTACCTGAAGCGGCGTCTCATCGAGCTTGGGCTGGCGGACCACGGCGTGCTCCGCACGAAGGCGAACTGCTTCCGCGTCTGCCAGACGGGACCGATTGCGGTCGTCTACCCGGAAGGCACGTGGTATCGTGAGTGCGATCCGCCTGTTCTCGAGCGGATCATCCAGGAACATCTCATCGGCGGCCAACCGGTGGCCGATCACCTCATCACGCAACGGCCCCTGCCTGGCGACGATTAATCCCTCCAAAACGGTCAGTCGTCCCTGGTTGTTGGGCTAGAATCCCATCCATGATTCGACGCGCGGTGATCTCGACGGTGCTGTGCCTGGTGTGCGCGGCCCCTACGCTTGCCGGTCAGTCCACGCTTCCCGCGCTTTCTTCCGGCGGCTCGACGGCAGCAGCCACACGACTCGAAGAGGGCCGGCCGTTCGTCAACGCGTACCAGCAGGTCGATATCGGCGGCGGGTCGCAGACATGGGCGATGGTGCAAGACCGTCGCGGCGTCATGTACTTCGGCACCAGTGCCGCCGTTCTCGAGTACGACGGCGCGTCGTGGCGGCGAATCCCCGTCGAGATTGCCGGGGCAGCGGTCAGGTCGCTGGCAATCGATGAAGCCGGCCGCATCTGGGTCGGCGGCACCGCCACCTTCGGGTATCTGGACACGGACGCCGAGGGCCAGATGCGGTACGTGTCGATGGCCGACAAGATTCCAGCGGGAACTCCCGCCTTCAGCGCTGTCTGGCGCACGTGGGTCACCGGCGATGGCATCGTGTTCCAGACGGTCAAGACGATCTTCGTCTGGTCGCACGATCGGATGAAGATCATCAACGCGACGTCACGCTTCGGCCGTTCCTCCCAGGTTGACGGTCGCGTCTACGTGCCGACACCGGAGGCGGGCCTCAACGTGCTTGAGGGCGGCACGCTGAAGCCTCTGCCTGGCACCACCGCTGTGGGCAACGAAGCGTTTCCCGTCATCCTTCGCTACGACGATCGCCGTCTTTTGATCGGAACTCGGGAGGATGGAATCTTCTTGTATGACGGCGCGTCGCTGACGAGTTTCGTCACGGCGTCGGATCCCGTCATCAAGGGCACCCAGCTGTATCGCGGCATCGTCCTGCCGGGCCCCACCTTCGCGATTGCGACGCTGGGCGCCGGCCTGGTCACGCTCGATGCCGAGGGGCACCAGGTGATGAGAGTGCATCGTGGCAACGGCTTGCCGAGCGACACGGTGTTCTACGCGATGCGCGATCGTGAGGGGGCTCTCTGGCTCGGGCTGGACAACGGAGTGGCGCGCGTCGAGACACCGTCGCCCGTTTCATTCTTCACTCAGGCCGACGGCATGGGCGGTTTCCTGAATGCCGCAGCGCGCCTCAACGGAAGCCTCTATCTCGGCATGCAGTCTGGCGGCGCGCACCTCGTGCCCGCCTCGCCCACGGGTTCGGCTTCGGCGCATCTCGAGCGCATCGAGGGCACGGGCCAGCAGTGCTGGGCCTACTCGAAGATGACGGATCCCGCCCAGCCGACCCGCTCGGCGCTGCTTCTGGCCTGTGGCGATGGCTTGTACGACGTCCAGCAGATGAAGGCGGTGCCCATCAAGAAGACCAAGGACCTCAGCTTCCGTCCCAACGTTCTTGCCGTTTCCAAGGTCACCCCCTCTCGCGTCTGGACCGGTCTGTTCGACGGGCTGGAGTCGTTCCGATGGATCGGAGGGCGCTGGATCGAGGAGGGGCGCGTCGACGGGGCAGAGTTCGAGATCCGTTCACTGGTCGAGAATGCTGACGGGTCGTTGTGGGCCGGAACGGCGGGCGATGGGATCCTTCGGGTATCGCTGGCGGCCTCACCAGCGGGCAGTTCCGCGCGCCCCGCCATTACCATCCAGCATTTCGGGACGAAGGAGGGCCTTCCGGCCGGGGGCGTATACGTCACTGATGTCAAGGGCGTGCCCTACTTTTTCGCGGGAACCCAGGACCCGCAGGTGCTCCGGTTCCAGGCGTCGTCGGGCCGCTTCGTTCGAGACACGGCGTTCGACAAGGTCGTCGACACCAATCTCATCATGCTGAGTGCCACCGGCGGATTCCTGTTCAGCGATCCGCGCGGGCGTGTGTTTCTGAACTACGGGCGCGACACCGCCATGATGGAGCAGAAGCCTGACGGATCGTGGTCGGTCGATCACGCTCTGTTCGCGCGGTTCGGCAGCCTGACGTCCGGCGGCGTCTTCCCCGATGGCGATGTCGTCTGGATTCAATTCACCGACGGCCGGCTGGTCCGATACGACACCTCGCAAAAATCCGAAACGCCTGCGGCAGGGCAGGTGTTGATTCGGCGCATCACCGGAAGCCGCGAACGAAGTCTCTACACCGGCGACACCGTGATGCCCGTGAACACGGAGCTCGACGCCAAGTCCAACAGCCTTCACTTCGAGTACGCGCTGCCGACGTTCGTCGACGAAAGCCTCACTGAATATCAATCGCGGCTGGATGGGTTCGATACCGACTGGTCGCCGTGGACGCGCGAGCACCAGCGCGACTACACGAACCTCGGGTTCGGCAACTATCACTTCCGCGTCCGTGCCCGCAGCGTCATCGGCACCGTCAGTGGCGAGGCCTCGTACGCCTTCACGATCCTGGCGCCGTGGTACCGCACGTGGCTGGCGTACGGCTGCTACATCATGCTCGGCGTGCTGGCCCTCAGCGGCCTCACGCGCCTGACGCGGCTGCGCGTCACGGCCAGAGAACGTCAGCGGGCGCAGTTCGCTGAAGCGAAGCTGCGGGCCGACGCCGCCGAGTCGCTGGCGCGCACCGAGAGCGAAGGAAAGAAAAACGTCGAGCTGCTCAGCGTAATGGGGCGCGAGATCACCGCGTCGCTCGACTTCGACACCATCTTCGGCACGCTGTACGAGCGCGTGAACCAGCTCGCCGACGCGGACGTCTTCGGTGTCGGCCTCTACCATCCGGAGAAGAAGCAGATCGAATACCGCCTCGCAATCGAGAAAGGGAAGCGGTACGCGCCCTACACGCGCGACACGACGGACCACGAGCAGCTCCCTGTGTGGTGCATCGAGCACCGGGAGCCGGTATTCATCAACGACCTGCCGGCCGAGTACCACCGCTACATCAGCAAGTACCGCCCGACGAGCCAGCTGCTCGAGGACGGCACGATGTCGCAGGAGCCGCAGTCGGTGATCTACCTGCCCCTCACTGCCAGCGATCGCGTGCTGGGCATCATCACGATTCAGAGCTTCGAGAAGCACGCGTACACGGAGCATCACCTGAACGTGATGCGCAGCCTGGCGTCGTACACGGCCATCGCGCTCGACAACGCGAACGCGTACCGGCAGCTCAACGAGCACGAGCACGAGATCCGGCGGCTGTTCGAAGAAGCCGAGAAGGCGCGGGCGATTGCCGAAGAGGCCGACGCCGCCAAGAGCGCGTTTCTCTCCACGGTGAGCCACGAGCTCAGGACGCCGCTCACCTCGGTGCTGGGCTTCGCGAAGATCATCAAGAAGCGGCTCGAGGACCGCATCTTCCCGCTCGTGCCCGCCGACGATCCCAAGGTCACGCAGACGGTGCGTCAGGTCGAGGACAACCTGAAGGTCGTCGTCAGCGAAGGCGAGCGCCTCACAAAACTGATCGACGATGTGCTCGACTTGGCCAAGATCGAAGCGGGCAAGCTCGAATGGCACATGGAGGGCGTCACCGTCGGCGAGATCATCGATCGGGCGACGGCTGCGACGGCCTCGCTCTTCGAGCAGAAAGGCCTGCGCCTGGAGAAACAGGTCACTTCCGGTCTCCCGCAGATCACGGGCGACCGCGATCGCCTCATCCAGGTGGTCATCAACCTGATCTCCAACTCGGTGAAGTTCACCGAGGCCGGCACCATCACCTGCCGCGCCGAGCGGCGGGGAGGCGAGATCGTGGTCAGCGTCAGCGATACGGGGCTCGGCATCGCCCCGGCCGATCAGCCGAAGGTGTTCGAGCGGTTCAAGCAGGTCGGCGACACCCTGACGGACAAGCCGAAGGGCACCGGCCTGGGCCTGCCGATCTGCAAGGAGATCGTGGAGCACCATGGCGGGCACATCTGGGTGGAAAGCGCGCTGGGCCGCGGCAGCACGTTCTCTTTCTCCCTGCCGTTGACGGCGGAGCAGGTGGCGGCCGCAGGGTCGGCGCCGGTCGAGCTCGCGGCGCTGATCCGCCAGCTGCGCGAGCAGGTCATCGTGACGACGCCGCGCACGTCGGAGCGCCAGCCCACCGTGCTCGTCGTGGACGATGACGCGAACATCAGGGAGCTGCTGCTGCAGGAGCTGACAGAGGCCGGATATCGGGTGCTGCTGGCCTCCAACGGGCGCGAGGGTGTCGCCATCGTCCGGCGCGAGCGGCCGGATCTGGTGGTGCTGGACGTGATGATGCCGGAGATGAACGGCTTCGACGTCGCTGCCGTGCTCAAGAACGATCCGCAGACGATGGACATCCCGATTGTCATTCTGTCGATCGTGCAGGATCGCGATCGCGGGTTCAGGCTTGGGGTCGATCGCTACCTGACCAAACCCATCGATACCGACCTGCTGTTCAAAGAGGTCGGCGCCCTCATCGAGCAGCGCAAGTCGCACAAGCGCGTGATGGTCGTCGACGAGGATGCGTCCACCGTCCGCACGCTGACAGACGTCCTGACCACACGGGGCTACAGCGTCGTCGAGGCGCGCGGGGACGACCTCATGGAACGCGCCGTGGCGATGCAGCCCGACATCATCCTGTTGAACTCCGTCACCTCCGCTCGATCCGACGCCGCGAAGATGCTGCGCTTCGAGAAGGGGATGGAGAACGTGCTCTTCCTGGTCTATCAATAAAGGGGCCGACGTGACGCCGAAGATTCTGATCGTGGACGACGAAGCGCATCTGCGCATGCTGATCCAGCAGACGCTGGAGGAGCTGGAAGACGAAGGCGTGGAGCTGTTGACCGCGTCCAACGGGGAAGAAGCGCTACAGACGATCGAGAGCGTGAAGCCGAACCTGGTGTTCCTGGACGTGATGATGCCGAAACTGAGCGGCTTCGACGTCTGCAGCCGCGCGAAGAACGACCTCGGCCTGAAGGACGTCTACATCGTCCTGCTCACCGCCAAGGGCCAGGAGTTCGATCGGCAGAGGGGCCAGGAGGTCGGCGCAGACCTCTACATGACGAAGCCGTTCGATCCGGACGCGCTGCTGCAGAAGGCGCGTGACGTTCTCGGGCGCTAAGGCCATGACGCGCGTCACGCTGCGGCAGATCATCGGCAGGCAGTCGGATGCGCGTGCCCTGGTGGATACGATCGTCGAGGCGCTCGGGACGCCCGTCGCCGTCGAGGATGCCGAGGGCCGGTTGCTGCACGGGAAGGCGTCGTCCAATGGCGCCTTGCGTTACCCGATCCTGAACGACGCCACAGGCATCGGCTGGGTGTCGGGATCGGATCGCGCCGCTGCCGTTGCGGCCCTGCTGGGCCATCTGACGGCGCGAGAAGGCGAGCGGAAGGCGCTCGGCGCCGAGGTCCTGCACCTGTACCGCGAGATCAATCTCATCTACAGCTTCTCGGAGAAGCTGGCGGCGCTGCTCGACGTCGAGGGCGTGGCGGAGCTCACGCTGAGCGAAGCCCGCCACCTGATTGTCGCAACCGACGGCGCGGTGATGTTGCTCGACGATGAAACGGGCGCGCTCGAGACAGTGGCCAGCTTCGGCGAGGAACTGCCGCGCCTGACCGGCTTCGCCTTGGGTCGGGGCATCATCGGCGCCGTGGCGGCGAGCGGCATCGGCGAAGTGGTCAACGATGTGGACGGGGATCCGCGGCGCGCCGTCGAGCACACGACGATCAAGGCGCTGTTCGCGGCGCCGCTGAAGGTCGGCGAGCGCGTAATTGGCGTCATCGCGCTCGGCAGCACGATGCCGATGTCGTACACGGCCGCCGAGCTGAAGCTGGTGAACACACTGGCGCTGCAGTCGGCGACGGCGATCGAGAACGCGCGGCTGTTCGAGCGCGCGATCCTGGCGGCACAGGAGCGCGAGCGCCTGCAGGCGCTGCATCAGGCCGCCGAGCTCGCCCGCGCGAAGCTCGAGAGCGAGCTCACGCTCGCGGCCCGGATCCAGGCGGACCTGTTTCCGGCGGCGCTGCCGACGCTTGACGGCTACGAGCTGGCGGCCAGGAACCGGCCCGCCCGCCGCTGCGGCGGGGACTACTACGACGCGCTGCCCACCTGGTCATCTCAGAGCGAGCCGCAAGTGCTCCTGTGTGTGGCCGACGTGGCGGGGAAGGGGTTGCCGGCCGCCCTGGTGATGAGCAACATGCAGGCGACCCTCCGCGCGCTGCTCGGCAGGATCCGGCCGCTGCCGATGCTGGCCGTGCATGCCAGCGAGCTCCTTTACGCGACCACGGCGCCGGAGAAGTACGTCACCGCGGCCTTCGCCGAGCTCGTCCCGTCGACCGGCGCAGTTCGCTTTGTCGGCGCCGGGCACCTCGACAACGTGATCGTGCGTGCAAGCGGGGTTGTCGAACTGCTGAAGTCCACGGGACCGCCGCTCGGCCTCCTGCC
>UEXX01000462.1_pt1 | contig 11707 bp, 9 predicted proteins | sample 4301161 | NCBI WGS metagenome assembly UEXX01 (sample SAMEA4773179, study PRJEB27434) | metagenome | biome: 2259; feature: agricultural soil; material: soil | place: USA | collected 2014-09 | depth 0.25 m
AAGTTCGGCCCTACGACTGTCGTACTGAAACGGCCGAACTAAAGTTCGGCCCTACGACTGTCGTACTGACGGCCGAACTAAAGTTCGGCCCTACGACCGCAAGCGTGCGACTGCAAACGTACGGCGACTACAAACGTACGACGACCGCAGGCGTACGAGGACCGCAAGTCAGCCTAAGCAGGCGTAGCGAACGCAAGCACCCGGAGCAAACGTACGGCCGAACGCTGGCAGACGTAGGGCCGAACATTGGCAGACGTACGGCCGAACGTTGGCAGACGTAGGGCCGAACTTTAGTTCGGCCTGACAACTACCCCACCCGCCGCGCACGACGGATCTGGTCCGCGTGGCCGTGCGCGTGGTCCGCGTAGATCTCGAGCCATCGCAGCACACTGTAGTGGCCGGATTCCGAGTGCGTGCCTTCGCGCGCCCACTCCGCCTCGCTCAGCCGGTCCAGCAGCTCGCCCGTCGTATCGCGAGCGGCCTTGAACGCCGCGAGCGATGCCGCAATCGGCCGGTCGTAGTGCAGCCGCTGCGCGTACTCCTCCTGGTCGTAGCCGACGATGGTGGGCCTGTCCTCGGCAATGAGCCGCCGTAAGCGAATCGCCGAGGTCATCTCGCTGTCGGCGAGGTGATGGACGATCTCGCGCGAGGTCCACTTCCCCGGCGCCGGCCGCCTGTCCAGGTCGGCATCCGTCGCCCCCTCGAGTGCCGCCACCACCACCGCGTAGCCTTCCTTGTATTTCTTCACCAGGTCGGATCTCTGTACAGTCGTCATTGCCTTCGTCCTTCGTCCTTCGTCCCTCGTCCTTCGTCCTTGGTCCTATGTCCGCTACTTCCGTGTCGCCGCCAGCTTGGGCGCCTGCTCCGCTTCGCCCTCCGAGGCGAGCACCGCGCTCAGGCCTTGCTGCAGCACCGCGAAGGCCTCGTCCACGCTGTTCACACGCCGCAGCAGCTTCGGATCGTCCGGCCCGACGGCGCCCCATTCGACCATTGGCTCGATCGCGAGGATCCGGTCCCAATACTCTGTGCCGTAGAGCAGGATCTGCATCCGACCGTCGAGCTTGCGCGTCTGCTCGAGCGTGAGGATCTCGAACAGCTCGTCGAGCGTCCCGAAGCCGCCGGGGAACACGACGATCGCCTTGGCAAGATACGCGAACCAGAACTTCCGCATGAAGAAGTAGTGGAACTCGAAGTGCAGGTTATGGCTGATATAGGCGTTGGCGCCCTGCTCGGCGGGCAGGCGGATGTTGAGGCCGACGCTCCGGCCGCCGGCTTCGTGCGCGCCACGGTTGGCGGCTTCCATGATGCCGGGGCCGCCGCCAGAACACACCACGAACCGATGGCATGGGCCCGGAAGCGTCTGTGACCACGTCGTGAGGCGGCTCGCCAGCTCGCGGGCGTCCTCGTAGTACGCCGACCACTCCAGCGCGCGATGCGCGGCGGCAATCGCTTCGTCCTTCGACTGCCCGTTCATCAGCTCGCCTTCCATCGCCGCGTGCAGCTGCCGCTCGGCCGCTTCACGGCTGCGGATGCGGGCGGACCCGAAGAAGGTGACGGTGTCGCGGATGCGCGCGGCGCGGAAGCGGCGGTGGGGCTCGAGGTATTCGGCGAGGATCCGGATCGGGCGGGCGTCGCCGCTCTCCAGGAATTGCGGATTCATGTAAGCCAGCGGCTGCGAGTCCATACGGCACTCTACCACCTGCTATCATGCGGCGTCCCGCATGTCCGACACGACGCCATCCTTTCGAAAAGTTCTCGGTCTCTGGGACATCGTCGCGATGAACGTCGTCGCGGTGGTGGGCCCGCGGTGGATCGCGCGCAGCGCGCGCCTGGGAGCGCCATCGGTGACGCTCTGGCTGCTCGCGTGGGCGCTGTTCTTCCTGCCGATGGCGGCTGCCATCATCGAGCTCTCGAGCCGCCATCCCGATCAGGGCGGGCTGTACGCGTGGACGCGTCGCGCGTTCGGACCCGTGCACGGGTTCATCTGCGGCTGGTGCGTGTGGGTGAACAACCTGTTCTACTTCCCGTCGCTGCTGCTGTTCGTCGCCGCGAACCTGCTGGTGGCGGCAGGACCGCAGGTCGCGTACCTCGCCGACAGCCGGTCCTATTCGACGATCGTCGTCCTTGCAGGCCTCGCCTTCTGCATCGTCCTCAGCCTCCGGGGCCTTGGCGCCGGCCGGTGGCTGCAGCGCCTCGGGATGATCGGGACGTGGGCGCCCGCGCTGCTGCTGATGCTGGCGGGCCTGGCCGCGTTCTCGAGCGTGGGATCGGCGACCAGCTTCGCGCCGTCGGCACTGGTGCCGCACCACGATGTGCTGGCGACCGTCAGCCTCTGGTCGGCACTGTGCTTCGCATTCTCAGGTTTTGAAGTCGGTGCGTTCGTCGGACAGGAGGTGCAGGACCCGCGCCGGACGCTGCCGCGCGGCGTGCTGATTGCCGGGATCCTGGCGACGGTCATCTACATCGCAGGGTCGACGTCACTGCTCATCGCGCTGCCGGCGAGCGCTCTCAACGAACGGAGCGGCATCGCCGACGCCGTTGAACTCAGCAGCAGCCGGCTCGGCCTCTCGGGTCTCGGGGCGCTCACAGGAGCACTCGTCGCGCTGGGATCGCTGGCCGGTGTGTACTCCTGGTTCGGCGGCGCCGCGCGTGTCCCGTTTGCGGCCGGCGTCGACCGCGCCCTCCCCGCCGCATTCGGACGGCTCGATCCGAAGCACGGCGCGCCGCGCAACGCGATCCTCGTGCAGGGCCTGGCCTCGGTGGCGATCTTTCTGCTGAGCGTGTTCCTCTCGGTGACCGGCGGACAAACCAGCATCCAGGAGGCCTACGACATCATGGTCAACCTGACGATCCTGGTCTACTTCGTGCCGTACCTCTATCTGTTCGCCGCCCTGGTCCGGCTGCGTCTCGTCGATGCGAGCGTGGAAGACCCCAACGTGTGGAGAGTGCCGGGGGGTACTTTCGGCCTGTGGGCCGCCGCGATCTCCGGCTTCCTCGCCACCGCGATCTCCGTCGCGCTCGTGTTCGTCCCGCCGGCAGGCACCGAGAATGTCGTGAACTACGAGGTGAACCTGATCGGCCAGGCCGCGATCGTGCTCGGCGTCGGAGGTGCGCTGTATTGGTTCAGCAGGCGGAACAGCCCGAGCTAAGCTCGGGCCTACCGTACGGCTCACGGCGCCGACAGCACTCAGGGGTGTGGGGCAGACAAGACGTTGAGTTCGTGCACTGACCAGTACCACCGCGCGCTGCGGCCGGTCTGGCGCAACCGCAGCACTCGTACAGGGCGCGGCGACCAGCGCAGCTCGATCGCCGGCTTCGCAGGCGCCGCGCGCAGCCCGGTGCCGAGCTGCGGCAGCACGCTCGACGCGACCACGGTCTCGACTCGCCCGTCGCTGCTCCAGACGTCGACTGCCAGCGTCCGCGGGTAGTCGTTCAGGCTGCGCCCCGTCAGAAGCAGGCGCACGCCGGTCACCGGGAGCGTCGACGCCAGATCGACCTCGATCCACTCGGTCCCATCCTGCGGGCTTCGTGACAGCCACCGCGTGCCAGGGTTGCCGTCGACCATCGCCGCAGCGTCGCCACGCGACGCCGAGACGGCGAGCAGCTCGTGCGGCACTTCAGTGGCCGGCGCCGACGGCGCGTCGCCCATTTCACCGAGATCGACGATGGTGGACTCTCCGAACTCGGCTGCGGCCGTCCCCGCCACGTCGCTGAAACTCGAACGCATCGCATCGGCGAGCGCGTCGTCACTGAACCACTTCCGGTGAAGCACGACGTAGCGGACCCCGAGAGCCCTCAGCAGCGTCGTCGTCTCGCGGGCACGTGATGGGTTGTAGAGCGGCGAGTCCGGATCGCCGAGCATCCCGAGCAGCGGCGGCCGCCACCGCCCCACGCCGTTCACGGTCGGATGCCCGTGCAGGAGCGTGCGGTACTGGTAGTAGATGCCGTACCGCGAATCGCTCCACCCTTCGAACGGCAAATCGAGTACGGCGCCGCCTGGATGGCGGGCGAGCCAGAAGCAGGCCTGCCTGTCGCCCGGAGCGACGTACGGCGAAAACGGCCGAAGATCCAGCGGCACGCCGAGCCCCTCGACGAACACGAGCGCAGCCAGCAGGCCAGCGCTGACGCCGGCTTCACGCGGCGACGCGCGACGGCGCTGCAGCCAGGCAGCAACGCCTATTGCCGCAAGCACGGAAAGCGCGAGCTGCGCGATGACGGCGAACCGCGCGGCCGCGCGCAGCTTGGCGAAGCCGGGGACGTGATTCAGCCAGCCGAAGATCGGATCGTGGATTAGGACGCGGCCGCTCAGCGTGATGGCCGGCCCGAGAGAGAGCACGACGCCAATCACGAAGAGGACCACGTAGACCGGAATCCAGGATGCAGCCGCGTCGTTCTTTCGAAGCAGGAGCAACGCGGCAACCGCACACACGAGCACGGTAACTCCGGGAAACAGGTCGGCCTCGCCATTAGGCGATCCCGCGAGCACACTGCCCCAGACGAGCAGCGACGGTCGGCCGGACACGAACGCCGTGAGATCGGCGCCGCTTGTACGCGAGTCCTGCGCCGCTATCAGCGGACTGTCCGACGAGGTGGCGTCAGCGAGCCTCGTCGCGACCGGCAGGAACACGACGCCGACAATCACGGCCGCAACGGCCGCATGCCGGATCAGCGGAGCGACTTCCGGACGCCGGCGCCAGCACTCGACTGCCGCGATCACGACAAGCGGCACGAGGCCGATGTAGGCCCAGTACAGGCTCGACATGCCGAGAAGCACGTAGAAGACCGCGATGCGGGCCGCAGCCTTCCAGCCGGCCTCGGCGAAGTAGCGATGCACGCTCCACGCGGCCCACCACAGCCATCCCACCATCAGCACCTGCACGTGCACGAGGTGCGACAACCGGTAGGGCAGGAAGGCCGCGACGGCCGCACAGACGACGCCGCCCGCGCGCGATCCGGAAAGATCGCGGCCGAGCAGGTAGGCGCCGGTCGCTGTCACCGCAAACGACAGCCACGTGGCGACGTTGTGCAGGAGCACGGCGTTGCCCGTCAGCCAGTAGACGGGCGCCAGCGGCACGCCGATGCCGAGCAGCGGCTCGACGTAGCGCAGCGTGTCGGGATAGGGGAAGAAAACGGGAGCGCTCCACAGGCCGCGCAGGCCATGGCCGGCTCGATCGGCGACCCAGCCAAGGACCCACGAGTTGTACAACGCGTCGGTGTAGCTGACAACGCTGCCGCCGCCATCGGCGGCCAGCGGCCACGTGAAGACAACGGCCGCCGCAAGCGAGGTCAGAGCGACGAAGAGGACGTCGCTCCTGCGCTTCACAGGCGATGAAGCTTCAGGAAGTTCGCGGCGGGTTGTGCGGGGTCGCTGTGCACGCTGACGAACACCACTTCGCACCCGGGTTTCACGAGCCCGCGAGCCAGCAGGTGCCTGGCGATCAGTGCGCCTGTGGCGTCCACGTTCTCGGCGATGGTCGTGACGATGGGCACGACGCCGCGGTACAGCATCAGGCGTCGAGCCACCTCCACGCGATTCGTGGCCGCGAAGATGGGCGCGTTCGGCCGCAGCGCCGCGAGCATCCGCGCCGTGTTCCCCTCGCGCGTGACGGCAACGATGGCGTGGGCCTGGCCGCGATCCGCCAGCGTCACCGCCGCCTCGCAGAGCGCGCGGCCGTGCTCGGCGTGCATCAGCCTGGCCACCGACGTCACGGCGAGCGGCGGCAGCACCTCGGCGTCGCGGATGATGGCGTCGAGCGTCTCGACGGCCTTCACCGGGTAATCGCCGGCCGCAGTCTCGCCCGCGAGCATGATCGCGTCGACGCCGTCATCCACCGCGTTGGCGGCGTCGCTGACTTCGGCACGGGTGGGACGCGGCTCGTGCCGCATCGATTCCAGGACCTGCGTCGCGACGATCACCGGGCGCCCGAGCGCGCGGGCCTTGCGCGTGATCTCCTTCTGCATCCGCGGCACTTGCTCGAGCGGGACCTCGAGGCCCAGGTCTCCACGCGCCACCATCACCGCATCGGCGCTTGTCAGCACCGCATCGAGATGCTGCAGGGCTTCGGGACGTTCCAGCTTCGCGACGATGGGCGTGCCTGGCGCATGCCCCTCGGTGACGTTCCTCGCCGCCTGGACGTCGGCCGCGCTCTGGACGAACGACAGGGCCACCATGTCGACGCCGAGCGACAAGCCGAAGGCCAGGTCCTCGGCATCTTTCAGCGTGAGCCCCGAGGCCGGCAAGGCGACCCCGGGGGCGTTGATGCCCTTGTGCTCGCCGAGCTGGCTGCCGTGGACGACCGTCGTCTTGATCTCGGTGCCGTCGGCCGCATCGACCCGGAGCACCACCCGGCCATCGTCGAGCAGCAGCTCGCGTCCCGGCGTGACGCTTCGAGCAAGCGGAGCGTACGTCGTGTAGACCACGCCGGGCTGCCCGACCTCGTCGCCAGTGAGGATTCGCAGCGGCTCGCCGGCCTTCAGGGGAATAGGTACGCCGCCGGCCAGCCGGCCCGTCCGGATCTTGGGGCCCGACAGGTCCTGGAGGACCGCGACGATGCGATCGGCGCGCGAGGACGCCTCGCGGATGCGCGTGAAAGTCGCGCGGTGCGAGTCGTGTGTGCCGTGCGAGAAATTCAGCCTGAAGACGTCGACGCCCGCGCTGATCAGCGCGTCGAGCGTGTCGGGCGTATCGCTGGAAGGGCCGACCGTCGCGATGATCCGCGTATGCCGCATGCGCGGGTCCAGCTTACAATCGGACTCCACCATGCGCCAAGTCGTTGCACCTCCGGTGGCCCACTATCTCGCGGAGCTGCACCATCCGGTGGATCGGCTGCTCGATCAGGTGCGCGAGGAAGGCCTTGCGGCCGGTCTGCCGCTGGCCGACGTCGAGACGGCGCGGCTTCTGCGTGCCCTCGTGCTGGCCACGGGCGCGAAGAAAATCCTCGAGATCGGGACGGCCATCGGCTACTCCGCCATCTGGATGGCGCAGGTGATGCCGGCCGACGGACAGCTCATCACGATGGAGCTCAGCGCCGAGCGCGCGGCGACGGCGCGAGTCAACCTCGAGCGCGCCGGAGTATCCCAGAAAGTCAGCGTCATCGTCGGCGACGCGACGCGGTTCCTGCACAAGGTCTCGGGACCCTTCGATCTCATCTTCCAGGACGGCGACAAATCGCTCTACGCCAAGATGCTCGAACCGCTCGTGGGCCTCTTGCGTCCGGGCGGCGTGCTCGTGACCGACAACGTGCTCTGGAACGGCGAGGTCGTCGAAGGGTTCGTGCCGATGCCCACGCGCGACCCGGCGTCGACCGTGGCGATTCGTGCCTACAACGCGCGGCTCGCCGCGGAAGAGCGTTTGTTCACGACGTTCCTCCCGCTCGGCGACGGCGTGGCGGTGTCGGTCAGGATTGACGATTGAAGATTGAAGATTGAGGATTGACGTTTGACGATTGCTCCGACACCAGTGGAGCAGAACTTTAGTTCTGCTCATCACGGACGGAGGACGAGCAACGAAGGACGAGCAACGAAGGACGAGGGACGAAGGACGAGGGACGAGGAAGAAGGACGAGGGAATGGCCGAGGATCTGATTCTCGAACAGTGGCGTGCGTGGGCCGTCGGCGAGGCAAAGCGCCGCGAACTGCCGGAGATGGCCTCTGGCCTCGAGCTGGTCGCAAAGGCGGCAACGCGGCTTCGCGCTGCCAGCTGGGTCCCCGACGCGTCAAGTCCGGAGGCGACGAAGAGTGCAGATGATGGCCGTTACTGACGACCCGGCCGCACTCGACGTGGTCACCGCCGGCCATCAGCTGCGGGCTGGCGCGCTGACGTCCGTCGCGCTCACCGAGGCCTGCCTCGCGCACATCGCGAGCCGCAACGACGAGCTGCGTGCGTTCATCACCGTCACGGCCGATTCGGCGCGAGCCGCCGCGGCGGACGCCGATCGCGAGCTCGCCGCCGGCCTCGACCGGGGGCCCCTGCACGGCGTCCCAATCTCGCTGAAGGACATCATCGACCAGCAGGGCGTGCCGACGACCGCCGCCTCGCGCGTGCGCGGCTACCAGCCCGCGCTTTCAGACGCGGTCGTCACGTCGCGGCTGAAGGCCGCCGGCGCCGTGCTCGTCGGCAAGACAAATCTCCACGAGTTCGCCTTCGGCACGACGAGCGGGGTCAGCGCGTTCGGCGCCGTGCGCAATCCGATCGATGTGTCCCGAAGCGCGGGCGGCTCGAGCGGCGGGTCGGCCGTCTCCGTCGTCACGGGCATGGCCATCGCCACGATCGGCACCGACACAGGCGGATCGATCCGCGTGCCCGCCGCGGCCTGCGGCATCGTCGGCCTGAAGCCGGGGTTCGGCGAGGTCCCGCGCGACGGCGTCGTCCCGTTGAGCACGACGTTCGACCACGTGGGACCACTGGCGCGATCGGTAGCCGATGCCGCAGCGGTGTACGGCGTCCTCGCGCGGCGCGCGGTGCGCCCGCCTGCCATCCGGCCGCTCAAGGGCATGCGCCTGCGCCGTCTCGGCGGCTACATGGAGGCGCTGTTGGAGCCCGGCGTCCGTGCGGTGTACGAGCAGACGCTGGAGCGCCTGCGCGCCGGCGGCGCCATCATCACGACGACGGAGCTTCCTCACGCCGAGGACATCGCCAGCATCTACCTGGTCATCTCCCTCGCCGAGGGCGCGGCCTATCACGCGAAAACGCTCCAGCAGTGTCCGGAGCTGTACGACCCGTCGGTGCGCTTGCGCGTCGAGCAGGGCCGCTACATCCTCGCCGAGGACTACCTGCGTGCGCTCGCGGGCTGCGGAGTCATTCGTGACGAAGTCAGTGCCGCCCTGGCCGACGTCGAGGCGCTGATCCTGCCGGGATCGGCGATCGCGGCGCCGAGGCTCGATCAGGAGACGATCGCCATCGACGGCGCGGAGCTGCCGGTCCGCGGGCTGATGCTGCGTCTCTCGCAGCCGTTCAATCTTTCCGGACACCCGGCGCTCGTGATGCCGTGTGGCAAGACGAAGGAGCACCTGCCCGTGAGTCTCCAGCTCGTGGGCCAGCGGTCCAACACACGCGCGCTGCTCGATGTGGGCGCCACCATCGAAGCAGCCATTCGATAGAATCACCTTATGAAACCCCGACACTTCTTTGCGGCGTGCCTGATGATTCCAACCGTGCTGTCTGCGCAGGGCTCCGGCCCGTCGAAATACCCCGATGCGGCGAAAGGAACCGTGGTCGAGGATCACTTCGGCCACAAAATCGCCGACCCGTACCGCTGGCTCGAGGATCCCAACAGCCCGGAGACCAAGGCCTGGGTCGAGGCCGAGAACAAGGTCACCTTCGGGTACCTCTCGCAGATTCCGGAACGTGCGGGCATCCACGATCGGCTGACGAAGCTGTGGAACTACGAGCGGTACTCGCCGCCGTCGAAGGAAGGCGTCTGGTACATCTTCGGGAAGAACGACGGCCTGCAGAACCAGGCAGTCATCTACAAGACAAAATCGCCTGACGGCGCGGGCGCCGAAGTGCTGATCGATCCGAACACGCTGTCGTCGGACGGCACCGTCGCGCTCGGCAGCACGCACTTCACCGACGACGGGAAGTACATGGCGTACTCGCTGTCTGCCAGCGGATCGGACTGGCTGGAGTGGCACGTGCGCGACGTCGCCACGTCGAAGGACCTGCCTGACGTCCTCAAGTGGGCGAAGTTCAGCGGCGCCTCCTGGCTCAAGGACGGCTCCGGCTTCTTCTACAGCCGCTTCGATCAGCCGAAGGAAGCCGAGGCGCTCACCGCCGTCAACAAGTTCCAGAAGGTCTTCTTCCACGCGCTCGGCACGCCGCAGGATGCGGACACGCTCGTCTTCGAGAAGAAGGACCAGCCCGACTGGGGCTTCAGCGCCGACGTCACAGACGACGGCCGCTTCGTCCTCATCTACCAGAGCGAAGGCACTCGGCCCGAGAACCGGATTTTTGTGAAGGACCTGTCGAAGCCGGCGAGCGGGTTCCGGCCGTTCCTCGACAAGTTCGACGCCGAATACGGCATCGTCGGCAACGACAGCGACCGGTTCTACGTCGTCACGAACAAGAACGCGCCGCGCCGGCGAGTCGTGGCGATCGAACTGGAGAAGCCGGAGGAATCGGCCTGGAAGACGGTCATCCCAGAGGCGGCCGGGCGCGATGTGCTGTCAGGCACGTCGATGGTCGCCAACCGTTTTGTGACGCAGTGGATGACCGACGCCCACGAGGTGCTGAAGGTCTACTCCACCAGCGGCGCGTACGAGAAGTCGATCGACCTGCCGACGATGGGATCCGTCGGCGGATTCACGGGCCGCCGCAAGGATCAGGAAGGCTTCTACGGCTTCTCGTCCTTCACCTATCCGGGCGTCGTCTATCGATACGATTTCGCGAGCGGCAGAAGCTCGGTCTTCCGTCAGCCGAAGGTGGACTTCTCTTCCGACGCGTTCGAGACGGTGCAGGTCTTCTACCCGTCCAAGGACGGCACGAAGATTCCGATGTTCCTGACGTATCGGAAGGGCCTGAAGAAGGACGGCCTGAACCCGACCTATCTCTACGGCTACGGCGGCTTCAACATTTCACTGACGCCGGCGTTCTCTCCCGCGCTGGTCGCCTGGATGGAGATGGGGGGCATCTTCGCGCAGCCCAACCTGCGGGGCGGCGGCGAGTACGGCAAGGAGTGGTACGACGCCGGCCGGCTGGCGCACAAGCAGAACGTCTTCGACGACTTCATCGCGGCGGCCGAGTACCTGATCCGCGAGAAGTACACGTCCACGCCGAAGCTGGCGATCTCCGGCGGGAGCAACGGCGGCCTGCTGGTGGGCGCGTGCCTGACGCAGCGGCCGGATCTGTATGGCGCCGCTGTGCCGGCCGTCGGGGTGATGGACATGCTGCGCTTCCACAAGTTCACGATCGGCTGGGCCTGGACGTCGGACTTCGGCGACCCGGAAAAGCAGGCGGACTTCGAGACGCTGCTCAAGTACTCGCCGCTGCAGAACATCAAGCCGGGGACGTCCTATCCGCCGACGCTCATCACCACATCCGATCACGACGATCGCGTGGCGCCGGCGCACAGCTTCAAGTTCGCCGCGACGCTGCAGGCCGCGCAGGCCGGAGCCGCGCCCGTGCTCATCCGGATCGAGACGAAGGCGGGCCACGGCGCCGGCAAGCCGACGACGAAGATCATCGAAGAGCGCGCGGACATCTACGCGTTCCTCGTGAAGGTGCTCGAAATAAAGGTGGATGGGAGCAGGTCGAATGAGTGACGAAGGACGAAGGACGAGGGACGAAGGATGCTGTCTCTCTTCTTTCACGCCTGGGAACGCCGGCTCGCAAGCGTCTCGAAAGATCGCATCGTCCGGCCCTTTGAGTGGGGTCTCGACTGGATCCCGCCCGGCGGCCGCCCGGCGCCGCCTGGCGAGGAGCTGACTGTCGTCCGCGAGTACGTCGCCTCGGTCCTCGCCGACTCCGACGCATGGTTCACGCCCGCGCCCTGCGACGACTACACCGTCGCCAGACTCGGCGACGGGACCTCGCGGGTCACGTTCCCCACGGCGCGACCCACGCCGCACCGCGAGAACGACATCGTCGTCACGCGGTTTTTCCCCGCGCGTGGCGCCGGGCCCGGCGATCCTCGCCGCGCGGTGCTCGTGCTGCCGCAATGGAACTCCGACGGCGACGGGCACGTGGGCCTGTGCCAGCTGCTCTCGCGCT
>UEXX01000437.1_pt1 | contig 11673 bp, 5 predicted proteins | sample 4301161 | NCBI WGS metagenome assembly UEXX01 (sample SAMEA4773179, study PRJEB27434) | metagenome | biome: 2259; feature: agricultural soil; material: soil | place: USA | collected 2014-09 | depth 0.25 m
GCGCCACGGCTTCGAGCAGGACCCGCTCGGCGCGGCCGAGGCCATCGGTGCGCAGCAGATACGCCCCTCCCGGCCGCTGTTGCCACGCACTCCACGGCCCGTCTTCCAGGACCTCCGTCAGTTGCGCCTGCATCTCGTCCAGGTAGCTCACGGGATGCTCGTTGACTATCACGACATCTGCCCGCAGCCCCTTGAGCCGCCAGTACTCCTGTGCCTGGAGCACCTGGCGCACCAGCGGGAGATCCGCATCGCCTACCACGCGGAGCAGCAGGATGGGCAAGTCCCCCGAGATGGCATGGGGCCAGAGGCCGGATTGACCGAGCTCGTTGGCGGCGATCGTCTCGGCGCTCGCTCGGAGCGATCCGTCGGTACCAAGGACCCGCGAGGCCAGCCGCTCGAACAGGACCGCATCGTCGGCGGAAATGCCCAGGTGGCGACGCCCACTCTCGGCGTGCGTCAACGCCAGCGCGAAGGTGCGCCCCGTGGCGCCCGGACGGTGGTACTTGCGTGCCAGCGCCTCGACCGTCTCGCGATCGGGAGCGACGCCGGTCGCGAAACTGAGCCGCACCGTCGCGCCTGGCGCCAACCGGATGCGCCGGCGAAGGCTCACGATCGGATCGAGAACGACTCCCGTCGTTCCGGACAGGGCGCGTCCGTCCATCGCCACCGGACGTGAGGCGTCCCGGCCACGGCCCAGAAACCGCGCGCGATCGGTTTCCCACTCGACGGGCCCCTGCGGGCGTCCCTCGAGACTCAACCCATGAAAGGCCCAGGCGCCGACGTCGCCCGCATCGCGCGGCCGCCGATGACAGAGCAGCGCGGAGCTGTCGGCCAGATATTCGGTCTCGACGAAGAGCTTCCCGAACGCCGGGTGCGCGAGATCGCCGGCCGCCGTCGTCAGGACGATCTCGGCGTAGCTGGTCACATCGAGCTCGCGGATGCGCGATCCCTGATTGCGCACCGTGAGCCGCCGTACTTCGACGTCGTCCTCCGTCGAGACGGCGACGTCCAACTGCGTGGTCACGTCCTCGTCTCGCCGCCGGAACGTGGCGCGATCGGCGGAGAACAGGGCCGAGTACTCGTCGGGTTCCCGCCGCGACGGCTGATACGTCGCCGACCACACCGCGCCGCTTCGCACGTCGCGCAGGTAGATGAACTGGCCGTCCGCATCGCGCGTGGCGTCGCGGCGCCACCTCGTCACCGAAAGGCCGCGCCAGACGCTGGCGCCTCCGCCCGCGTTCGTGACCGACGCAACGTAGTTGCCATTGGACAGGAACTGCGTGTGAGGGAACAACGTGTGTGGGGTCCAGTAGCGGCGCACCGGGGCCGACGCCACGGGCCCGGCCACACGCATTTCGTCGAGGGGGCGCGGTTCGATCCCCGAGACCGCTCGCGGCACCCGTTCCTGAAGCAGCATCTCCGTGGCCTGGACGCGCGGCTCGGCATGAAAGCGCTCCACCATGCGGTCGTCCAGCAGGACATTGGCCAGCGCCACCAGCGTCATCCCCTCGTGATGGGCCAGGTAGGTCGGCACGACGACGCCCTTGCCGGGCTCGTCCTCCTCGTGACCGGTGGCGTCCGTCCCGCGGACGGTGTAGTCGATCGCGTCGAAGAACCCAAACTCACCCGCGAGGCCCAGTGCGGCCAGCCGTCGCAGATTGGCCGTGCTCGCAACGGGATCGAGAATGGCCGCGAGCGCGGTGGCATAAGGGGCGACCACCACTTCGTCACCCAGCCCGCGTTTCAAGCCGAGTCCGGGAATGCCGAAGGCCTTGTACTGGTAGTTGCCATGCCGGTCGACCAGGTTGTAGGCGGACTCGGAGATGCCCCAGGGAACGCGGTGCGAGGCGGCGTAGTCCATCTGCCGGCGAACGGCCAGCCGGCACGATTCGTCCAGCAGCGTGTTCGGGTACGTCCGCATGACGAGCAGCGGCATCAGGTACTCGAACAGCGTTGCGCTCCATGAGAGCAGCACGGGAGCGCCGCCCACGGTCGTGACCGAGCGTCCGAGATGAAACCAGTGCATCTCCGGCGCGTCGCCTTTGGCGATGGCGATGAAGCTGGCCAGGCGCGCCTCCGATGCCAGCAGATCGTAGTACGAGGGATCGAGCCGGCCGGCGCTGTCGGCATCAGCGAGGCGGTAGCCGATCGAGAAGAGCTGGCGCTTGGGATCGAGCAGGAACCTGAAGTCCATCGCGTCGAAAAGCGCTGTTGCGCGGCCCGCGAGATCGGGCGCGATGTCCTGGAGCCCGACCGACAGCGTGAGGAGGGCGCCCGCCAGATTGCCGCTGTCCACCGTGGAGACATAGGCTGGTGACAGCGGCGCCAGCGTCCCTGTGTCGTACCAGTTGAGCAGATGGCCCTTGAATCGGTCGAGTCGCTCGATCGTCGTGAGCTGACGGTCGATCCGGAGCAGGAGTCCACTCGTGTCGATGAACTCCAGATCGTGCGCGGCCAGCGTCGCCAGCAGGCCGAGTCCGATATTGGTCGGCGAGGTTCGATGGGCGATGGTGAGTTCGGCGCCGACCTGCACGTTGTCCGGCGGCAGGAAATGATCTGCGGCGCCACCGAAGGCCTCGAAGTAATCCCACGTCGCTTTCGCGACCTGGCGCAGATAGGCGCCGTCGGCCGACGACAGCGTGGCGCGGCGTCTGGCTGCCGGCCGACTGAGGTGAAATGCGATCCATGGGGCGGCAAACCAGAGTCCGAGAATTGGGCCGGCGATCCCCATAGCCGCGGGACGGGTCAGGAGCACGGTCGCGAGGATGGCCCCGGCCAGCAGTGGACTGGCGCGCATCCCACGGAAGAACGCGCGCAGCCGCACGGCGCCGACGCGCGCCGTGGCCGCCGCCGTGGTCTCCCACTCCAGCAGGCGGCGGCGCGTGATGCCGAGGCGGATGAGCGTGATCACAATCGCGTGCAGCCGTTCCCACGCGTCATTGGCCATGAAGGTCAGCTGGAGTGCGCTGCGAGCCGCCTCGCTCTCCAGATCCTCGGTCTCGACACGCAGGAAGCCGCGCCACGACTGTTCGCGTCGGGGACCGCGCGCCATGGCAAGCGCGCGAGACAGACACGGAAACAGGAGCGCGGCGAGGCCGATGGCCGTCCACGCGGCTGGATTGCCTGGTAGAGCGGTCCAGCCCAGCACGAGCAGGAGAAGCGTCGCCGGAGGCGACAGGCTGCGGCGCAGGTTGTCGAGGATCTTCCATCGGGCGATGATGGGCAGGAGATTGCGGGTCACGCCGGTGCGCGATGGCACGAATGGAAACAGCCACCACAGAATCTGCCAGTCGCCGCGCACCCAGCGGTGTTGTCGCCGCGCGTGGGCGAGCACGCTGGAGGGATAGTCGTCCACGACCTCGATGTCGGTGACCAGGGCCGTGCGGGCATAGAGGCCCTCGAACAGGTCGTGCGACAACAGCGAGTTCTCGGGCACACGGCCATCGAGTGCCGCGGAGAATGCGTCGACGTCGTACAGGCCCTTCCCGGTGAAGATGCCTTCGCCGAACAGATCCTGGTAAACGTCGGAGACCGCCGTGGTGTAGGGGTCCACGCCGGTGTGGCCGGCGTATGTCCGCGCGAAGAGCGATCCAGCCGCGCTCGCCATCGTGACGCTGACGCGAGGCTGCAGAATCCCGTAGCCCGAGGTGACCCGCCCGAGCCGGCTATCGACCTCGGCCCGATTGAGCGGGTGCGCGATGATGCCGATGAGACGTTTTGCGGCATCGCGTGGCAGGCGCGTGTCCGAGTCCAGCGTGAGGCAATACCGAATCGACGGGAGCACGTCCAGCGCGCCCACCTGAGTCGAAAAGCTCGTGTCCGCCGCCCCGCGCAGGAGGCGGTTGAATTCCTCGATCTTCCCGCGCTTCCGCTCCCAGCCGATCCACGCGTGCTCGCCGTCGTTCCACTGCCGGTCGCGATGGAAGAGAAAGAAGCGGTCGGAGCTGAACTTCAGATTGAGCGCGTCGATGCCCGCGCGCGCCTGGTCGAGAAGCGCGGCATCCGACGGCTCATCCAACACGGTGGTGTCAGCGAAGTCGGTCAGCATCGCGAAGTGAATGCACGGGTCGTTGTTACCCAGTGCGAGCACCTCGAGGTGTTCGAGCAGCGTCTCGACTGACTCCGCGCTCGTCAACATCGTCGGAATGATCACCATGGTCCGGGCGGTGTCCGGTACCCCCGCGGAGAAGTCGAGTCGCGGCAGCCGCTTCGGACGGACCAGGTGGACCACTGCGCGCTGGACGCAGGCGATGGCGAAGTCGCTCGCGGGCAAGAGAGCGAGCAGGGCGACCACCACCTGCATGGCGGGCGCGGCGCCCGCGTAGCGGGCATAGGCAACCGCCGCAGCGATGAAGGCCGCAGTCACGACTGCAATCGATCCGAGGTACACCCCTGACGCATGGCGGAGCAGTGCCGCCTGCGCGGCCTTCCGCATGCCGGGCCGGAAGGCCAGGTCGCCTTCCAGATCGCTGCGCCCACGGTCCACGAGGTGGTAGCCGACGTGGGCAGCGCGATCGGCAGGAGAGCCGCTGGCCGCCGCTTGTCGGGCGGTTTCAACGGCCTTGAGCGCCACCCGCACCTGACCCTCGCCGGTCGGCGCCGCCAGTTCTTCGACCGCACGGCGCTGCGCGTCGCGGCTCAGGAAGTCCATTCGGCTATACACGCCGGCTGGGTCCCGCTGCAGCACGCGTTCGACCAGGCTGACCGACTCGACGTACTCCTGCCAGTCCAGCGTCGCGCAGAGACGGAGACTCGTCACCGCGTTCGCCATCGAGACCTGCGCCACGCCCTGCCGCTGGTGCTCGGCCCGAATGGCCTCCTCCGCCGTCGTGTTCCGCATCGTGAGGTCGTCGTCTACAGCGGCGCGTACCGCCGCCAGACGCAGCCCGTACTCGCGAACGCGATGAAGCAGCTGCACGACAAAGGCCGGTTCGGTGACCGCTGGCAGCGATTCGACGTCCGCCTGGCTCTCCGCTCTCGAGACGTACCGGTCCGCCGCATGGCGGGCGTTGCGGGCGGACAGCAGCTCGTCGGCCAGGCGGCGCAGGTTCTCCACCAGCGCGAGCTTCAGCATGCTCGGCCAGGCCCACAATTCCCCGATCGTCAGCGGCGCAATCTGCTGGTAGCTGTTCAGGAACTGGATCAGTTGCTGCCGATCCAGGCGGCTGTCGCTGTGGCGGATCACTTCGAGCGCGATGGCGTAGACGCGCGCCTCGCCGGCGTGCTCGCGCCCGGCAAGCGCCGGGAGTGTGCGCGAATACGTGCGGGGCAGGTCCCGGCGGATGTCGGCTATTTCAGAAGCGATCAGGTGAAAGTTGTCGAGGAGCCACTCGGCCGCCGACACGACGAATCGGCCGTTTCGAACATCGTCGGCAAGCGTGCGATAGGCGACGCGCAGCAGGCGGACGTTGTCATTGAATCGCGGAATGGTGTTTTTGGCGCGGCGGTTCGGATTGGGATCGATGGTCAGGGACGCTGCCAGCGCCAGCGCGCGATCCTCGAGCCGCTCGATGCTGAGCAACTCGTCGCGAAGCGGCTTCTCCGTCGGCGGCAGGTGCCGCCGCGGCAGCCAAGAGTCCGGCAGCAGGCTCACGAGTCGGACAACCTATGGAGGATGACTCAGCGCGGCGAGGCTAGTCGACGGAGGCCGGCTTCTGCTCGAGCTCCTCAATCCGGCTCAAGGCGCGAGCCCTGAGGGAGGCCGCATCGCGGGCGATGACCATCTCGGCCGGCCGCTCCGCGTGAGGCACGCGGCGATCGATTGCGGAGATCAGTTCTCGCAGCTTCTGGATGATCGGCGATCGCATCAATGCCATCAGCAGCCTCGGCGGGAATTGGTCCTGGCCACGGTGACCTCGGGGAGTGGCAGAGCCGGAACTGAGTAACTCACTGGGCCTCCAGATCGTGCTTTGGTGAGAGCTGGGAGCCGGGATGGCCGCAAGGCTCAGGAAAGCCGTCGCACAAGTATACCCCCTGACGACGCGGAAACGCCGGAAATGGCGCAAGATGTGGCCTGGGAAGGATGAGCCAGCAGGAGGGAGGGGCCGTGTTTCTGGAACATCGCCGGGTACTGGATCCGATTGAGCGCGTGTCGGAGGTGTTGTTCGGCCTGATCATGGTCCTGACGTTCACCGGCTCGCTGAGTGTCGCAAACCCGGATCGGGCAGAAGTCCGCGAGATGCTGTACGGCGCGATCGGGTGCAACCTTGCCTGGGGCATCGTGGACGCGGTGATGTACGTGCTGGCCAGTGTGCTGGCGCGCGCCCGCGGCCTGCGCGTGCTGAGGAAGGTGCAGAGCGCCACCGACCCCGCCGAGGCTCGTGCGGCTATCGCCGGCGTCCTGAACCCGTTCGTGGCAGCGCGGCTGCGCCCGGCCGTCCTGGAAATGGCGCGGGAGGACCTGGTTGCGCTCGAGGGTGCACGCCTTCCTGCTCCAATCGCGCGCGAGGATTTCGGGGGCGCCCTGGAGGTCTTTCTGCTGGTCTTCCTGTCCACGTTCCCCGTTGTCGTGCCCTTCATCCTGATGAGCGACGCCAGGGCGGCCCTGCGGATGTCGAACTGGGTGGCCATTACGATGCTGTTCGTCGGCGGCTGGTCGCTCGGACACTACGCCGGGTTGCGTCCGTGGGCCGTGGGAGTGTGCATGGCGGCCCTTGGCGCGGCGCTCGTGGGCGTGACGATTGCGCTCGGCGGTTGATGCCCGCCTGCGAGTATCACCGCGACAGCCATGTGCGCGCGGCTGTCAAGGCGTCGGCGACAAAATACTCCACTGGCGCCCGCCGGAGGTCGGCGGCGGCGAACATCAGGGCGTACTCCCTCCATCGCGGGTCCCCGACGATGGCGATGCGCTCGATGTTGTCGCCGTAGCGGGCGAAGAACGTCAGATCGCTCCAGTTGCTCGTGCTGTCCCACCCGTCGAACTTGTCGAGGACGACCAGGAGCCGCACCTTGCCGCCAGGTATCCGGCCGATGTCGGCCGTCAGCACCTCCTGGACGTGATCGAGCTCGGACTTCTTGAGGATCCCGCTCACCTCGAGACGGTAGATGCTCTCGCCTTCGTGCTGCAGGCTTGCGGGCATGCTGATCTCCGGCGTCAGTAGCGCCCTTTCACGAAGCGCCGGCGCTTGATCGTCGCCTGGTCGTTGTACTCGCCCTTCTTCGACCGGTCTGGCAGCTCCACCTTGGTATGTTTCAGTTTCTTGTAGGGTACCAGGGACAGGATGTGCGCGATCGCATTCAGCCGGGCCGTGCGTTTGTCGTCGGAGCGCAGGATGTACCAGGGAGCCAGGCGCGTGTCGGTCTCCTTCAGCATTCGATCCCGGGCCTTCGAGTAGTCGTACCATCGCTCCAGCGAGGGCAGGTCCATCGGGCTCAGCTTCCACTGCCTCAGCGGATCCTTGACGCGCGCCTCGAATCTCTTCCGCTGCTCGTCCGGGCTCACCTCGAGCCAGATCTTGATCAGCATGACGCCGCCTTCGATCATGAATTTCTCGACGACGGGGCACAGGTGGAGGAAGCGCTCGTACTGCTCGTCGCTGCAGAAGCCCATCACGCGTTCGACGCCCGCGCGGTTGTACCAGCTGCGGTCGAAGATCACCACTTCGCCCGCGGCGGGGAAATGCTGGATGTACCGCTGCAGGTAGATCTGGCTCTTCTCGCGGTCTGATGGCGCGGGGAGCGCGGCCACTCGGAAGACTCGCGGGCTGAGCCGCTCGGTGATCGATCGGATGGTGCCGCCCTTGCCGGCGCCGTCGCGGCCCTCGAACACGATGACGATGCGCTTGCCCTTTTCCTTGACCCACTGCTGAAGGTGACAGAGCTTCACCTGCAGCTTCCGCAGCTCGGCCTCGTACTTCTTGCGCTTCATGGGCGTGCTCTCCCGTTCACGTCGACTGCGATTCGCGTACCGGGCGCGCCAGCGGCCTGGCGCGGGATTCCGGAACAATCCGGCACGGGCACGCGCCGCTCTCTCAGAATCTCTCCGTAATGGCGTAGTCCCCACGAAATGCCGGAGCCGGGTCTCGGTGCGTGTGGCATTCGGCCAGCGTACGCGCGTGGTACTTTCAATGCAAAGGAAAGACGCCCCCTGATGTCTCGCGTGATTTCCTGCCTGCTCGTGACGCTCTGGGTCGTCGTGTCTCCAGCCGTCGCGCACGCGCAGGATCCGCCGCCGGAAAAGCCTGACGCCGCCCCCGACGAGCGGCCCACAGGTCTTCCACCCCGCATCAAGTGGACCTTCAACTTCGACACGGGCTGGGGCACGTTCGGGTTCGCCAACTCGCTGTACGACAACCCGAAGAACCCGGGCGTAAACGAGAACTTGAGCGACCAGTGGTTCGAGGGCTACGTCAAGCCGGCCCTCGCGGCCGAGTACACGCTGAAGTCGTCGTCGCAGATCTACGGCAAGGTGAGCGCCGTCGGCGAGCGCACGTACGGATCGGTGCCGCATCCGTTCGGTGAGGACGTCTCGTCGTTCCAGGCCGAAGACCTCTACGTCGGCTGGCGATCCGGCGAGTCGCTGGGCATCGGCGACAACGCCATCGACCTGACTGTCGGCCGTGCGCAGTACACCTTGGGCCACGGCTTCCTGTTGTACGACGGCGCCTCCGAGGGCGGCAGTCGCGGCGGCTACTGGACGAACGCGCGGAAGGCGTTTCAATTTGCAGCCATTGCCCGATTCAAGCCGGAGCGCCACACGATCGAGGCGTTCTATCTGGACAAGGACGAACTGCCGGAGGACGACCTGGGCAGCCGGCTGTGGGGTGTCAACTACGAGTTCCGCCCCGAGCGGTCGACGATCGGCGCGACCTACATGCGATGGGAAGCGCACCACGACCTGTCGCCGGGACGAGACGGGCTCAACGTCTTCAACCTGCGTGCGGACACCGCACCAGTGCCCGCGGTGCCCGATCTCTCGTTCGGGTTCGAATATGCGGCCGAGCGCAACGGTGAGGCGCGCGATGCCAATGCGTGGACCGCCCAGGGCGCGTACGAGCTGAGCGCGGTGAAGTGGGCGCCGATGGTCACGTATCGCTACGCGTTCTTCGAGGGCGATGACCCGCGCACGCCGGCCGACGAGTCGTTCGATCCGATGTCTCCCGGCTTCTCCGACTGGGGCTATTGGTGGCAGGGCGAGATTGCGGGCGAATACTTCCTGTCGAACTCGAACCTGGCCTCACATCTGCTCCGGCTGCACGTGACGCCGAACGAGAAGGTCGGCGGTGGACTGATGCTCTACAAGTTCCGTCTCGACCACCCCGAGACGTTTGGGCCTGGTGTCACGGACAGGAATCTTGCCGTTGAGACCGACGCCTACGTGGACTGGAAAGTGAACGCGAACTTCACCGTCAGCTTCCTCGGCGCGTTCGCCAATCCACAGAAGGCCGTGACCCAGGCCACAGGCCGGACGAAGAATTTCGTGTACGGAATGGTGTACATCGCGTACAGCTATTGACCGTTGTAACCAGCACTTCATTCAACTTCGATCACCGCCGCCGCCTTGCCGAGCGTCAGCATCTGCTCGGCCGTCGTGGTCGAGAAGAGGTGGATACCTCGCGCGATCAGTCCGGTCCAGCCAGTCTGATGGTTCGCGCCGATCCCCGCGCCGTTGTCGCCGTGGAAATACTCGTGGAACAGCAGGCAGTCGCGCCAGTGCGGATCGTCCTGGAACACTCGTGTCCCGCCAAACGCGGGGCGCCTGCCGTGCTCGTTACGCAGGAAGATGCTCACGAGCCGCCGGTTGATCTCCTCCGCCACTTGATACAGCGTCATCTGCCGCCCGGATCCGGTGGGGCACTCGACGGTGAAGTCGTCGCCGAAGTACATGTAGTACTGCAGCAGCGCCCTGAGAATCAGGGTGTTCACCGGCATCCAGATCGGCCCCCGCCAGTTCGAGTTCCCGCCGAACATGCCGTTGTCGGATTCGGCCGGCAGGTACGACACGCGGTACTCCTGGCCTCTGACGTTGAAGACGAACGGGTGGTCCTTGTGGTGCCGCGACAGCGAGCGGATGCCGTAGGGGCTCAGGAACTCGTTCTCGTCGAGCATCTTCGCCAGCACCCGGCGCAGCATCGTCTCGTTCATGACTGACGCCAGCCGTCGTCCGTTCCTGCCGACCTTGATCGGATCGTGGATGAAGTTGCACAGCTCCGGCCGCGCCGTGAGGAACCGCGAGAGCTGTGCGGCGACCTCCTCATCTGTCTCCAGCAGAGAGCCCTCGTACACGGTGGCTGAACAAAGTGGCAGCAGTCCCACCATCGAGCGGACCTTCAGCCGTTGCGCGGTGCCGTCGGGAAGCCGGAGCACGTCGTAGAAGAAGCCGTCCTCCTCGTCCCACATGCCCGTCCGGCCGCCGGCGTGCGACATCGACGCTGCGATGAACACGAAGTGCTCGACGAACTTGCGCGCCATCTCGACGTAAGCGGGGCGATGCTTCGCGAGCTCGACGGCGATTTCGACCATGTTCTGGCAGAACAGCGCCATCCAGGCCGTGCCGTCCGCCTGATCGAGGTAGCCGCCGGTTGGCAGCGGTGCGCTGCGGTCGAACACGCCGATGTTGTCCAGGCCGAGAAAGCCGCCCTCGAACACGTTGCTGCCGGAGCGATCCTTCCGGTTCACCCACCACGTGAAGTTGAGCAGCAGCTTCTGGAAGGAGCGCTCGAGCCACTCGAGGTCGCCTTTGCCGCATTGGATCTGATCCAGGCGGTAGGTGAAGATCGTCGACCACGCGTGCACCGGTGGATTGACGTCGCCGAAGTTCCACTCGTACGCCGGGAGCTGCCCGTTGGGGTGCAGGTACTGGCCCTGCAGCATCAGGTCGAGTTGCCTCTTGCCGAATTCCTCGTCCACCATCGTCAAAGCGACGACGTGGAAGGCCAGGTCCCACGCGGCGTACCACGGGTACTCCCACTTGTCGGGCATCGAGATGATGTCCGCGTTGTACATGTGGTGCCAGCCGGCATTCCTGGGTGCACGAGAGACCGGATTGAACGGATCGGCGCCGTGCTCCTCGAGCCACCTGTCCAGGTCGTAGTAGTAGAACTGCTTCGTCCACAACATCCCGGCCAGCGCCTGACGCATCACCAGCGCGCGCTCGGCATCGAGCGACGCAGGAATGACGTCACTGTAGAACTCGTCCGCTTCCCGCCGCCGTAGCTCCATCGCGGCCTCGAAGTCGGTGGTGAGTCCGCGTTGCAGATCCCCGGCCGTCGGAGCGACGTCGGTGAGGCGCAGCCGAACCGTCCACGATGCGCCGGGTGCCAGCATCCCCACGTGGTGGGCCGACACTTTCGTCCCGGTCTCGGCTGGATTCACCGCGTCCCGCTGACCGTGGACGATGTAATTGTTGATGCCGTCCTTGACGTAGGGCGTGCGATTCGGTGTGCCGAAAATGCGCTCGGTGTTGGTCTCGTTCTCGGTGAAGAGCAGCGGCGTACCGCCCTCACACAGAAGAAAACGCTCGCCCAGCTCGGCGTGGTCGGCGCTGACGAGCGTCGCATCGCCGCCCTGCGCGCGACGCAACACGGGTCTGGCCTCGTCGGTGCCCAGGAACCAGGTGTTGCGGAACCAGAGGGTGGGCAGGACCTGCAGCATTGCGGGTTCCGGTCCCCGATTCCATGCCGTGATCTGGATCAGGAGATCCTCAGGGGACGCCTTCGCGTACTCCACGAACAC
>UEXX01000068.1_pt1 | contig 11551 bp, 8 predicted proteins | sample 4301161 | NCBI WGS metagenome assembly UEXX01 (sample SAMEA4773179, study PRJEB27434) | metagenome | biome: 2259; feature: agricultural soil; material: soil | place: USA | collected 2014-09 | depth 0.25 m
AGGCGCTTGATGGCCTCGACGAGCTGAATGGCGCCATGCCACGCGCGGAAGGCGCCCGCGAACACGGCCACGATGGTGGACGGATCACGGGTCCAGGGCACGGCGCCGGTCGCGCCGGGATGGAACCGCTTCGTGTCCGCGCCCCATTCGATCTCCAGCACGCGATCGGCCGGCACGCCGTCGGGCAGAATCTTCGCGCTTGGCGTGACGATCAGATCCGCCTGGCTCACCTGCCAGTCGCGCCAGCGCCGCATCGGCTGCGCGATGAGCGCGCGATCGAGCGCGGCCTTCGGCGAGCCGGGGTAGTCGATGACGGGCGCGTTGACCTCGAGCGCGAATCGCGCGCCGGTGGCTTTCGCCGCCAGAGCGCCTTCACCGCCGAAGTTGTGGTACCGCTCGATGACCACGTCCGGCCTGATCGTTCGGGCAAGCCGCCGTACCGCACGCGAACGCAGCAGGCGAAGCTGCGATCGGCCGGCCGGTGGGCGCATCGTGTGCCAGTGCACCGCACCCTGCGGCCGCGGGCCGTCGCCGCTCCCGGTGATGGTGTGCACCTCGTGGCCCAGCGCTGCGAGGCCTTCGGCCACCGCCTGCACGTGCACCGATCCGCCGAGCGTCCCAGGCACGCGCTGGTCGAGCGCGCAGTAGAGAATCCGCACGTCAGCGTCTCTCCGTCTCGCGCTCGAGCAGGACGAAGAACGGTCCTGTCCGGACGCGCCCGAAGATCCAGACATCCAGCGTCATCAGGGCCGTAATCATCCGCAGCAGACGATACAGCGAGCCTTTCGCGGCCAAGGTGCGCTTCGCCGACGTCCGCGCGAGGCGCGCCTCCTGGGTGCGCTGCTCATCCAAATCCTGGGGCGCGGCGGTCCCTGGCTGCGTCGAGCGCGCCGCCCACACGCCGATGGCGCGCTCCGCCATCCGCATCGCGATGTTCTCGACGAAGGCGCCAATGAGGGGCGTGTAGTAGCGGATGCGGGCAATGCGGAACCCGGCCTGGCGCACGGTGCGCTCGAGATCTGGAATGTCGGCGAGCGGGTTCAGGTGATCGCTCTTGCGAAGACGTTCTTGCCGCAGGTCCACCAGCCCGATGCGCTCGAGGCCGCGGGCGAGCGCGTTGATGCCCCTGAGCCCGCCGGCGAGCCACGAGTTCTTCCGCACGTGGGAGTAGACGAAGATGTGCCCGCCAGGCGCGGTGACACGCGCGATCTCGCCGAGCACTTCTGCCAGCGCCTGTGGCGACAGGTGCTCGAACACGTCGAGCGCGTAGCCCTTCGGAAACGCGCCATCGGCAAACGGCAGGCGCCTCAGGTCCCCGAGCACGAGATCTCCCTGCGCCAGCGCTTCCGAGGCGAAATAGGGCGCCACGTCGATCCCGACGAGCGCGGCGCCGCTCTCGTGGTTCCAGACGACCGAGCGGCCGCTGCCGCACCCGAGATCCACGATCACATCTCCTGGGCCCGGCTTCAGGAAGCGCCGCAGCATCCACTGCCGGACGCCCGCCTGCAACAGCGGGGGCGACACGGTCTCGTGGCGTGCGTCGCCGTGCAGCGCCTCGTCGAGGTACTTCGTCTGCTCGGTGAATGACGCCGACGGCCGCAGGTCGAGGTACCCGGCCCCGCGCGCGGCACGATGTCCGCATGACGTGCAGACGAGCGCGTCGCCGTTGTCCACGAGCGTCCCGAGGCAGTCTGGGCAGCGGACGAGCGTCAGCAGACGCGCCGAGATCACGCCGCGACCTCGGCTGCCTGCAGGACCGGCTCCAGCCGTCCGGCGCGCGCGTCCCAGCTGTAGCGATCCGCGTCGTCGAATGCCTTGCGCGACAACCGCTCCGCCAGCGCGCCATCGTCGAGGACACGGCCCAGCGCGTCGGCGAGCACGTCGGCGCGGCCAGGCTCGACCAGCAGCCCGTTCACCTGATCGGTCAGCACCTCACGAATCGCCGGGAGATCTGACGCGACGATGGGCCGGCCGGCGGCGAGGTAGTCGAACAGCTTGAGCGGCGAGGTGTAGCGCTCGGAGATCGTGCTGCGCACGTTGGGCAGCGCCAGCGCGTGACACCGCGCGAGTGAGGCTGCGACGTCCTGCGGCGGCCGCCAGCCGGTGAACTCGACGCGATCGGCGATGCCGCGGGCGTGTGCCAGGGCCTGGAGCCGGGCGAGGTCGCGTTCCCCCGGGTGACCGCCGACCACGAGGCCGCGCAGATCGGGCCGGCGCGCGATGGCCTCGATCAGGACGTCCACGCCCTTCCACGGATACAGGTGTCCCGCGTAGCCGACCATTGGCGGCCCGGCCGGCGGCGGCTCGAAGCGCCGAATACGGGGCAGCCGCGTCCCGTCGGGCACGACCGCGGCATCGCGCGGCCCGAAGCGCGCGACGAGCTCGCTGCGATGGGCGCTCGTCAGCGTCACGTAGCCTTCCGCCCGGCGCCACACCCGACTCTCGCGCCGCGCCAGTCGCGCAAGTTTCCGCGGCGAGGGGCGTGCCGATGTACCGAGCAGACGCGGCAACTCCTGGCTGACGGCGGGCGCGTAGCCATGCGCCTCGTAGACCAGCGCGGGCCGGCGGCTCCGCGGGACGCCGAGGACGAGAGACGCCAGGCCGAGGTCGCGCGTGAAGACGACGTCCGCGCGCCGCGCGATGACGCGGCCCAGAGCCGTCGCCACGTAGTACGCACGACGCATCGACTCGGGCACCGACGCAATCCGATCGATGGTGAAGCCGGGTACACGTTCGGCTCCATAGAAGAACCACGGGTCGCGCGCCGGCACGCTGGTGTCGGGGCGGACCAGCAGCGTGACCTCGTGGCCGCGCGCGGCCAGCGCGCGGCAGGTCTCGAACGTCTGGATTCCGTTGGCCCGCTCGAGCGGGAACCGGATGTCAGCCAGGTAAAGGAGGCGCACGGCTCTGGCGCGATCGGCTCAGTACGCGCCGAGCGAGCGCGCGGACTCGTAGAAGCTGGCGCGGTCGGTCAGGTACCGCCACGCCAGCCCGGGCAGCGCGCGCGGCACGACGATAAACGTATTGTAGGCGATGCGCGCGGGCTCGAGGCGCTGGCGATCCATCATGCCTGCGCCGAACTGCACGATGAGCGCCACGTTCCACCACGTCGCCGCAGCGAGGACGACGCCGAGCGCGACGCGCTGCCATCGAATCTCGCGCGCGACGGCCACGACGGCGGCCAGGCCGACCACGAGCACCGAGGTCAATGCCACGAAGCGGCGCTGGCCGAACGCGCCCGCGACGGTCCAGGAGTCCACGCTGCCCGCGATGTAGACCTGAAGCGCCGCCATCACGACGAACGCCAGGCCAACGCTTCGCGCTTCAGCCGGCAGACGGCGCAGCAGAACGAGCAACCCCACGCACGCGATGGCGGCCAATGGCGTCCAGATGAGGAAGCCGTGCGACGGCGAGCCGACGACCTGGAGCGCGTGGGGCGAATACCAGTACATCTTCCGCACCACCAGATGTGACGGGCCGATGCGGCCGTTGAGCGCGAGGTAGGCAAGCGCCTGCGGCACGAACGTCAGCGCGAAGGTGGCGGCGCCGGCGGCTGCGGCACCGAGTCGGCGCGATCGGTCCCGGCCGCCTGCGCGGAGCAGCGACCAGGCGAAGTCGATCGCGGGGCCCGCGATGAAGAACGCGTCCTGCTCGCGCACCATGGCCATCACGGCGGCGACCGCTCCGAGCAGGGCCATCCCGCCGACGCTCCACGTGTCGCGGACGATCAGCCACGCGAGGATGAACACGGCAACGGCGAAGGCCGACGTCGCGTGCGACATCGGCGGCGCGATGTACATGTAGAACAGCAGTGGCGTCCCCAGCCACACGGCCAGCGCCGACAGCCCGCCCAGGTCGGCAAGTCCTGGCCACCATCGACCGAGCCGGCGCACGATCGCCACCGACGCGAGCAGTGAGAGCAGGCCGTAGCACGCCGATGCGTACGACACAGCCGTGATGTACGGCCTGGAGTAGCCGTCGACGGCGACGTTGCGTCCCATGGCGTGTGACACGCGCGCCACGGCGTCGCCGGCCGCGTAGAACGGCGCCCAGAGCAACGCGCAGCCGATCGTGCCGAAGTTGATGCGCCGGCCCGTTTCGGTCGTGCGCTCGAGAAAGGTCTCGTGAAACCCCTGCGACGCGGCGATGCCGGCGTCATAGAAGTGCTGATATTCGTTCTCGAACGACACGTCGCCGTCGAACCAGAGCGAGCGCAGGTACGCGAAGTATTGCACTTCGTCGGACGCGTAGATGCGCGTGGTCACCGCCGGGAGCAACACGAGAAAGAGCAGGACCAGCAGGCGCGGCGAGATCGGCATCCGCCGCCCGGAGACGGGCGGCACGGCAGGCGGCATCGGCCTCTCACTATACGCCGCCGCCCACTAGATACCGCACGATCTCGAAGCTGTTGAAGCCCGCGTGGCTCACGATCGGCGCGATGGCGCTGCGGCGGCGCAGGTAGATGACGCCCCACACCGCGCCCAGCAGGCCCGTGGCAAGCGCCGCGTCCCAGCCCTGCAGCGCCGCATGACCGGCGCCGAACGCGATGCTCGTCACCACGAGGCCGACGACGGGGCCGCCGAGGTCGCGCTCGAATCTCGTCAGGATGAAGGCGCGCTGCACTTCCTCGCGCACGCCGCCCGCAAACAGGGCGACGCACGCGAACATCACTGCCTCTCGCGGGTTCTTCAGCAGCCCCGTCAGCGGGTTGTCGGCCACGTTGTGCAGCAGGGGCCACGCCTGGCGCGCGGCGAGCAGCACCACACCCACGCCGAGCAGCAGGGGCCCGATCAGCGCGACCCCGATCAGCATTTCTCTGAGCGGAGGCCGTCGACCAAGGAACACGTCACGCGGCGATTCGCCGTTGGCGCGAAGGAGCACGGTAGCGACGATGAGGAGCAGAACGGTGTCACCCATCGCCACCACGAACACCCACGTGGAGTCGAGCCGACCGTCGCCTACCATCGGCGTCACGCCGGCCATCGCGAGCAGCTTCGCGATCAGCACCTGCGTCGGGATGCCCGAGCACAGGAACACGTCGAGCAGCGAACGTGCCCGCGCCTGCAGCCTGCCGATATCCGGCGGCGCAGGGGCGACCGCCGGCGTCTCGGGGACCGTCGTCATCGTGGCAGCAGCACGCGTACTTTGAGGGGCGAGGCCAACGCGACGGTCAGTGACGTGCCTTCCGCCAGCCGCACTTCCTCGCCGCGCGTGGCCACCACCACGCCGGTGCCCGCTGCCGCGCCGACGCCCGCGCCGATGGCCGCGCCCTTGCCACCGCCCGCAATCGCGCCGATGAGCGCGCCGGCGCCCGTGCCAATGCCGACCTTGGTCGCGTCCTTCTTCTTCGTCGACTTCGCCTGGCGCGAGACGCTGTGCGTCCGAATCTCGTACCGCTCGTCGTCCACCGTCAGCGACGTGAATCGCAGCGAGAGGTGCGCGAGGCCTTTCACCTTGCCGGATCGCGCGACGTCGGTCACGACGCCGGTGATGCGCGTGCCCTCCGGCAGCACGGTCAGGCTGTTGCTGACAACGGGCTTCCGCAGTGTCGCGCGCACGGGGTCCTCCACCTTGCTCGTGTCAGACGCAACTGCCGTATCGAGCCGCAGGCCCAGCATCGTCCCTTCCGCAAGCGTGACCTCCTTGTACTTCGGAGGCGGCGGCGGCGCAGGAGCAGCAGGTTGTTCAGCGGTCGCCGCGGCCGCAGTGGTTGGGGGAGTCACAGGTGCGCCGGTTTCCGCGCTTGCCGGGGCAGCGCCCGGCTGCGCGGCGCCAGAGGCCGGCTGATCGGCAGGAGTGGTTGCCGGAGACGCTGCGGGCGCCTGCGCTGGCGTGTCCGCGGTCTTCGAACAGGCGCCTGCGAGCAGCGCCAGGGAGAGCAGGGCAAACGCGGTCATCTGAGTGGTTCGCATTTTGATGTCTCCCATGTCGAGGCTACCGGATAGCAAGCCCCGCTCCATTGCTAAATTGAAGCGTTTGCAATGGGTTAGACGCAATCCACGTCGGGCGGCGCTGGCCGTTTGATGGTGAAGGGTGTAATATTTACTTCTTTGAGGGTCTCTCATGACTGCTCATTCGACCATGACCGAGTCCGAACGCACGACTAGCTCAGCTACTGAGCGCGTCCTGATTGTCGAAGATGACGGCGCGACGCGGAGCGGTCTGACGGAGCTGGTGCGCACATGGGGCTTCATGGCGGAAGCGGCTGCCGACGGTGAGGAAGGGCTCGAAAAGATCACCACCTTCCGGCCCAGCATCGTCGTCACCGATCTGGTGATGCCTCGCAAGACCGGGCTCGAGCTGCTCGAAGCGCTCCGCGAGATCGATCCTGCCATTGCCGTGATTCTGCTTACCGCGCAAGGCTCGGTCGAGTCAGCGGTCGAAGCGATTCGCAACGGCGCGTACGACTATCTCACCAAGCCGGTCGATCCGCAGCGTCTTCGCATTCTGCTCGACAAGGCCGCCGAGCGCCAGCACGCGCTGCGTGAGGTGAAGGCGCTGCGGCGTCAGTTGCGCGATCGCGGCGCCTTCGGAGGCATGATCGGCGCCAGCCCAGAGATGCGGAAGGTCTACCAGGTCGTGGAGCAGGCCGCGCCGACGACGGCCTCGGTGCTGATCACGGGCGAATCGGGCACGGGCAAGGAGCTGGTGGCGCAGACGGTCCACGCGCTGAGCCCGCGCGGGCAGATGCCGTACGTGCCGATCAACTGCGCCGCGATTCCCGAAACGCTGCTCGAGAGCGAGATTTTTGGACACGAGAAGGGCGCGTTCACGGGCGCGATGGAACGCCGGCAGGGCGTCTTCGAGCTGGCCGATCGCGGCACGATCTTCCTGGACGAGATCGCCGAGATGACGCCGCCGACGCAGGTGAAGCTGCTGCGCGTCCTCCAGGAGCGCAGATTCCGGCGCCTGGGCGGCCGCGTGGAGACTCCGGTTGACGTGCGCGTGATTGCGGCAACCAACCAGGATCCGATGCAGGCCGTCCGCGACAACAAGCTGCGCGAGGACCTGTATTATCGGCTCAACGTCTTCGCCATCGCGCTGCCGCCGCTGCGCGACCGCAAGGAGGATCTGCCGCTGCTCACGCAGGCCTTCATCGCCGAGTTCGCCGAGCGCAACGGGAAGGCGGTCAAGGCAATAAGCGGCGAGGCCACGCGCAAGCTGGAGCAGTATCATTGGCCCGGCAACGTGCGCGAGCTGAGGAACGTGATCGAGCGCGCGACGATCCTCGCCGAGGGCGAGTTCGTCGAGCTGAAGCACCTGCCGCCGCTCGGCGTTATGCCCGTGGCGCCCGCTGGCAGCGGGATGACGCTCGAGCCTGGCATCACGGTGGAGGAGGCGGAACGCCGCCTGATCGTGCTGACGCTCGAGCACACGCGCGACAACAAGACGCGAGCGGCCGAGATTCTCGGGATCAGCCTGAAGACGCTGCACAACAAGCTGAACAGGCTCGGCCTCAGGAAGGGCGTCTGATCGCCGAGCAAACCGACTGATCGCCAGTCGCGCGGCGCTGGCGGCCCGTGCTCCCCGGCCCCTGACATGCGCCTCTCCCTTCGCACCAAGCAGGTTCTCGGCGTCACCGCCCTGGTGGGCGCTGTGGTGGTGGGACTCAGCGTGCACGACCTGGCCGAGCAGGCGCGCGTCAGGTTGGAAGAAAGCGATGCGCGCGGGCAGTTGCTGGCCCGCGCGATCTATCAACGCGCCTTCGCCATGATCCCGGGCGCGCCGGATCCCTACGCGGCGCTGCGTGAAGACGGTGGCGTGCGCGCGATCCTCGAGTCGTCCATCTACTCCAAGGGCGTCACCTACGCGGCGATCGTCGATGCCAGCGGCACCGTGATCGCCCAGTACCCGCCCGAGCAAATCTCGAGCCCGATGCGCGAGGCCGTGCCGCTGCTGAGCGACTTCACCAGGCAGGGCGCGATCGCGCAGCTCCGGGAGATCTTCTTCGGCGACGGGCGCACGTTCGAAGTCCGCGAGGACCTGAAGATTGGCGGCGTGAACGCCGTCACCCGCATCGGCGTCTCCACGCTCCTCGTGCGGAGCGAACTGCAGAAGGCGCTCTATCCCGTCCTCGTGACGGCCGGCTACCTGCTGATTGGCGCCACACTGGGCGCGTTGCTGCTGTCGCAGTGGCTGCTCCGGCCCATACACGTGCTGCGCAGCGGCCTTCGCCGCCTGGAACGCGGCGAGCCCGCGGCGGCGCTCGATCTGCCGCAGGACGAGTTCGGCGAGATGGGGCAGGAGATTCGCGCGGTCAGCGAGAAGCTGCTCGCCGGACGCGAGGTCACGGGGCCGGAAGCCGGCCTCGACTCGATCGTCGAGCACCTGGCTGATGCGGTGGGCATCTTCGGCCCGAACGGAGACGTGCTGTTCGCCAACCCCGCGCTGCGCGCGCTGCTGGCCGCGTGCGAACACGAGGGGAAAAAGCCGTTCGGCGGCCTCGTCGATCGCACGCACGACACGCGCGAGTCGGCCGAGCCAGTGACGATGTCGCTGCCGTCGGGCGAGAGCGAGAGCGGCACGCGCGACTGGCTGGTGACCGCGCATCCGGTCGAGGGACCCGACGAGCGGCTGCTGGGCGTGATGATCGTCGCTCGCGACGTCGGCGCCCTCGGCGCCGTGGAGTCGACGATCAAGTACTCGCGCAAGCTCGCGGCGTTGGGCCGGCTCACCTCCGGCGTCGCACACGAGGTGAAGAACCCGCTGAATGCAATGACGATTCACCTCGAGCTGCTGCGGGGCAAGCTGACGGCGCGGGCCAGGTCGGGCGAGGGGGCCGCGCCCGGGGATCCCGCGCTCGATCACGTGGCCATCATTGGTAACGAAATCAAGCGCCTCGACCAGGTGGTGCAGGGCTTCCTGAAGTTCATGCGACCCGAGGACCTGCGGCTGCAGCCCGTTGAGGTGAACGCCCTGCTGCACGAGATTGCAAAGGTCGTCGAGCCCGATTGCGCGAGCACCGGCGTGCGCGTGCAGGTGGAGTGCCCGGCGAGCGTACCGGATGTGCAGGGCGATCCCGGCTCACTGCGTCAGGTGCTGCTGAACCTGTCGATCAACGCCTGCCAGGCGATGGCGCACGGTGGAACGCTGCGCCTCGCCGCGCGTGCGGCTTCGCGCCGCCGCGTCGAGATCACCGTGGAGGACACGGGCGCCGGTATCCCACCGACGGAGCTGCCGCGGATCTTCGATCTCTACTTCACGACGAAGAACGGCGGCAGCGGCATCGGATTGTCGATGGTGTACCGCACCGTGCAGATGCACGACGGGGACATCGAGGTACAGTCCACCGTCGGCACGGGGACGAGGTTCAGAATTCTGCTGCCGCGGACCTGAATCTATTGTCCCGTGATCAGGGACGCAATCGCGCCGGCCTTGTCGACCAGCGTGGATGCGAAGAGCAGGTTGCCTTCCTTGAGGGCCTGATCGGCCAGGGCGAGGAAGCGGTTCGCGGTGTCGTACTGCGCCTTCATGTCGTTCGACAGACCGGCGTAGTTGACGTGTCCCAGATTCTGGGACGCGCGGGTCATCTGCTGGCGCACGGCGGCGACGCCGGCGGCGTCCGCAGGACGCGCAGGCTTGGTCTCGGGCGTGGGCGGCGTCTCGATCGGAGCGGGTTCGCTGGCGGCATCCTGCCGCGCGGTGTCGGGCTTGGCCTCGGGCCGCTGCACCGGGCGCGCGGGGCGCGGGCGCGCCGGGCTCGGCGGTTGCGTCTCCTCGACGACCTCCGGGGCCTCAGGTTGCGGCGGCACGACGACCCTGGGCGGCGGCTGCGGCACATCGAGCGTGGCAGGCGGCTGCTCGGCGCGCGTCTGCGCGTGCGTCTTCTGCGCGCAACCCGCCCCGGCCGAGGCCAGCGTCAGGACGAGCGGTACGGACCAGATGGACCGCAGGGGAAACCGCATCTTCTCCGGTATCGTGCGCTGACTTCCGTCGTGAGTGCAAGCCGGCGCGCTGCTGGTGCCAGCCAGCGGGCCCAGCGGGCGGAGGCACTCAGCGGGAGGAGATTGACGAGCACCCGGCATGAGGGCGGGCCCGTCCTGAGCGCCACGAGCGGGGGATTCCAGCACCACGATGTCACGCGGCTGCCGGCGAGGCCGACATTGTTCTTTTGCTTCACAAGTCCGTTACATGGAGGCCGTGTTACGAATGCTTGAGGTTCGTGAAAATTCGGCGTGAATTCCCGCTATCTTGCGACTGCCCTAAAATCGAGCCACAATATCTGGTAGTTCGTGCTTGACAGCCGAAAGCCGTGAGGCGCATAGTCGGTGCTCGTTGCGCGAGGCAGGCGATGCAGGGTGATCCCAGCATCCTGTTCGGGTTTGACGAGACGGTAAGTCCCGCCACAACAGCCTGATCGCGCCAAGTAACAAACTTGCGACTTGTGGGCACCCCTACCAGGGGCGTAGGAACGTGCCGTCTTTTTCGGGTGGAGGGGGATGATGCAGACGAGCGCTGCTCAGGACGCGATTAACGCCCCGCGGGTGTCATCGGACGAGCCGGTCGAACGCACGACCGTGACCGGGCTGGAGTTTCCGCGGTACTTCACGCGTCCCGGCGTTGATCCGTTCGACGAGGTCGACTGGGAACTGCGATCGGCCGTCATCGGCAACGAGAAGGGCCATGTGGTCTTCGAGCAGCGGGACGTCGAGATCCCCCGCTTCTGGTCACAGCAGGCCACCAACATCGTCGTCTCGAAGTACTTCCGCGGGCAGATGGGCACTGCCGAGCGTGAGCGCTCCGTCCGGCAGCTCATCGGGCGCGTCGTCGACACCATCACGATGTGGGCGCGCAGGCAGAACTACTTCCGCTCCGAGGCCGATCTGCAGGGTTTTTCAGACGACCTGAAGCACCTGCTGGTCTACCAGAAGGGCGCCTTCAACAGCCCCGTGTGGTTCAACTGCGGGTTCGAAGCCGCGCCGCAGTGCTCGGCCTGCTTCATCAACTCGGTCAGCGACACGATGGACTCGATCCTGACGCTCGCGCGGACCGAAGGCATGCTGTTCAAGTTCGGCTCGGGCACCGGCTCGAACCTCTCGCAGATCCGCTCGTCGCGTGAGCTGTTGGCAGGGGGCGGAACGGCGTCCGGGCCGGTCTCCTTCATGAAGGGGTACGACGCGTTTGCCGGCGTCATCAAGTCGGGCGGCAAGACACGCCGCGCGGCGAAGATGGTGATCCTCAACGCCGATCACCCCGACATCATCGAGTTCATCAACTGCAAGGTCGAGGAAGAGAAGAAGGCCTGGGCGCTCATCGACGCCGGCTACGACGGCTCGTTCACGGGCACGGCGTACTCGTCGGTCTTCTTCCAGAACTCGAACAACTCGGTCCGCGTGACCGACGAGTTCATGCGCGCCGTCCTCGACGATGGCACGTGGCAGACGCATGCGGTGACCTCCGGCGAGCTGGTGGACACGTACAAGGCGCGCGAGATGATGCGCCTCATCGCCGAAGGCACGTGGGTGTGCGGCGACCCGGGCATGCAGTTCGATACGACCGTCAACGAGTGGCACACCTGCCCGAACACGGATCGCATCAACGCGAGCAACCC
>UEXX01000002.1_pt1 | contig 11395 bp, 7 predicted proteins | sample 4301161 | NCBI WGS metagenome assembly UEXX01 (sample SAMEA4773179, study PRJEB27434) | metagenome | biome: 2259; feature: agricultural soil; material: soil | place: USA | collected 2014-09 | depth 0.25 m
CGCGATGCTCGCGGTGACGCTGGTGCACTTCGGGCTGCTGTTCGTCTACGGCAACCCCGATTGGAAGCCCCTGGCGGCTGCATACCTGGGCCTGTTCCTGTTCGGGGGCTGCTTCATCTCCGTGGGCCTGTTTATCTCGAGCCTCACGAAGAACCAGATCGTCGCCGGCGCCGCGACTTTCGGCGTGTTCCTGCTCCTCTGGGTGGTGGACTGGATCGGCCAGAGCCTGGGGCCGACGGGCGAGTCGCTCACGAAGTACCTCTCGATGACCGAGCACCTCGACGACTTCGTGAAGGGCGTGATCGACACCAAGCACCTGGTCTACTACGTCAGTTTCATCACCTTCGGGTTGTTCCTGACCATGCGGTCGGTGGACGCCGAACGGTGGCGCGGATAAAGGGCGTCATGCTGAAGCGCATCGCGGGAATCCTCGGATGGGTCGGGACGGCGCTCGTGCTCGTCGCGGTCATCATCAGAGGCGGTCTCTCACTAGGCCTCCAGTTCTTCAAGCCGGAGTGGGCACAGTACGGCTATTGGGCTGCCTGGGCCGGCCTGGTCCTGGTCGTCCTCTACCTCCTCGGTCAGTGGAAAGAAACGGCTGCATCCATGAGCCGGAGGCAGACGCGGCTCAGCACGATCGCGCTCACCAGCGTGGTGGTGGTGCTGGGGATCCTCGTGGCCGTCAACTACCTGTCCTCACGGCGGAACAAGCGCTGGGACCTGACGGCGAACCAGGCGTACAGCCTGTCGCCGCAGACACGGCAGATCCTCGACAAGCTGGACGCGCCGCTCAAGGTCCGCGTATTCGACAAGCCGACGGAATTCGATCGGTTCCGGGATCGGCTGAGCGAGTACGAGTACGCGTCGAAAAAAGTGTCGGTCGAGTACATCGACGCCGACAAGGATCCCATCAAGGCGAATCAGAATCAGGTGCAGCAATACGGCACCGTCGTCTTTGACTACAAGGGCAAGACCGAGCGCGTGACATCGACGGAAGAGGGCCAGCTGACCAACGGCCTCATCAAGCTGATCACCGGCAAGGAGCGGAAGGTCTACTTCCTGCAGGGCCACGGCGAGAAGGACACGGCCAACAGCGAGCGTGCGGGCTACAGCGCGATCGCGGCCGCGCTGGGATCGGAAAACTTCAAGGTCGACAGCCTGGTGCTGCTGCAGCAGCAGACCGTCCCCGCCGACGCCACCATCGTCGCGGTGGCCGGCCCGACGACCGATCTGTTCCCGCCGGAGATCGAGGCGCTGAAGAAGTACCTGCAGGGCGGCGGAAAGGTCCTCCTGCTGCTGGATCCGCCCCAGAAGGCTGACGCGCCGCCGCTGACGAGCCTCATCGCGTTCGCGAAGGAATTCGGCATCGACGTCGGCACAAACGTGGTGGTGGATGTCAGCGAGGTTGGCCGGATGATGGGGACCGACGCCTCGGTACCCGTCGCCGCGAAATATCCAACGCATCCGATCACCGAGAAGTTCCGGCTGGTCACGGCATATCCGCTGGCGCGGTCGGTGACAGCCATTTCTGGCGGCGTCAACGGGCACGCGGCACAGAACATCATCGAGACCTCCGCCAACAGCTGGGGAGAGACGGACCTGGCGGACCTCTTCAAGTCGGGCAAGGTCGAGAACGACAAGACGAAGGACCTGCAGGGCCCCGTAATGCTGGGCGCGGCGATGTCCGAAACCGTTGCCGGCCCGACGCCGGCGCCAAAACCCGGCAAGGACGCCAAGGACGAGCCGCCAAGGCCTGACATGCGGCTGGTGGTGATCGGCGACTCCGACTTCGCGTCGAATTCAGCCCTCGGCATCCAGGGCAACCGTGACCTGTTCCTCAACGTGATGAACTGGCTCGCGCAGCAGGAGAACCTGATCTCGATCCGGCCGAAAGACCCCGACGATCGGCGCATCACGCTCACCGAATACCAGCAGAAGGGCGTGATGTTCTTCGCGCTCCTCGGCCTGCCGGTGATCATCTTCGGCCTCGGCGTCTACGGGTGGGCGCGGAGACGCGGATGAGGAGCTTCCGGTCGCTGCTCATCCTGATCGCGTTGCTTGGCGGACTGCTCGCGTACCTGTACTTCGTCGACGCGAAGAAACCCGTCGAGCAGACCGAGGAAAAGACGAAGGTCTTCGCGGGACTGGACGCGGAGAAGATCGACGAGCTGAAAGTTTCGACGATTGCCGGCGGTGTGGCCAGCCTGCAGAAGGGCGCCGACGGCTGGAAGCTGACGGAGCCGACGGCCGCGAAGGCGGACGAGTCTGAAGTGAACGGGATCACGAGCAACCTGTCCTCACTCACGGTGGAGCGGGTGGTTGACGAGGCGCCCGCCAACCTCGGGGACTACGGGTTGAAGGAGCCCGTGATCGAGGTCAGCTTCAAGAGCAAGGGCGACAAGTCGTTCAGGACGCTGCTGGTCGGCACGAAGACGCCAACCGGCAGCGACATGTACGCCAAGCTCGCCAACGAGAAGAAAGTGTTTCTCGTCCAGGGGTACCTGGAGTCCACGTTCAACAAGCAGCCGTTCGACCTTCGCGACAAGCGGATTCTCAACATCGAGCGGGACAAGGTGGACCGGCTGGAAATGGTCAATGGCGACTCCACGGTGATGCTGACGAAAGGGGCCGGCGACTGGAAGATTGCGTCGCCTGTTGCAGCCCGCGGCGACTTCGGCAGCATCGAAGGGCTGGTCTCGCGCCTGCAGTCGGCCGAGATGAAGTCAATCGCCGCGGAGAACGCGACCGACATGAAGCAGTACGGCCTCGACAAACCGGCCGTGCTGGTGACCATCGGCCTCGGGAGCGCTCGAGCGCAGCTGGCGCTGGGCGCCAAGACGGACAAGGGCGACGTCTACGCTCGAGACTTGAGCAAGAGCATCGTCGTTACCGTGGCACCCGACCTGCTGACCGAGCTGCAGAAGGGCGCCAACGACTTGCGCCGCAAGGACATCTTCGAGTTCCGCGCCTACAACCTGACGCGCGTCGAGCTGACGCGCGGCGCCACGACGCTGGTTGCCGAGAAGGTCAAGGGGAAGGGCAAGGACGCCGCCGACACCTGGCAGAACGTTGCAACGAAGAAGCCGCTCGACGCGGCGAAGTTCGAGGCGTTCCTCACGAAGCTCTCCGGGTTCCGCGCGCAATCCTTCGCCGATCCGAAGGCGAAGACCGGACTCGATCAACCGGTGCTGACGGTGAAGGCCACTTACGATGACGGCAAGAAATCAGAGAGCGTCAATTTTGGCCGCGTTGGCAGCGACGTGTTCGCCGGACGGCCCGACGAACCGGGGGCCGCAAAACTAGACGCAACGGAGTTCGACGGCGCACTGAAAGACCTCGCAACGTTTTAGGGGGTGGGAAACTGAGACTCATCCCGATCCCAGCAGGTCTGGTTTTCGCGGCCCTCGCCCTTTCAACAGCGTCCTGCGCCGCTCGAAGCGCGTCACACCCTCCACCTGCAGCCGCGGCGGCGCCAGCCACCGCGGTAGACGCCCTCGATCGCGACCTCTCAGCGCTCTTCTCGGAGCGTCACCCGGGCGGACCAGTGTGGGCCGTGAGGGTCGAGTCACTCACACGTCCCGGAGAGGTGGTCTTCGCGCAGCAGCCGGACCAGCTCATGGTTCCCGCCTCGAACATGAAGATCGTCACCCTTGCTGTGGCGGCCGATCGACTGGGGTGGGATCGCACGTTCCCGACAACGTTCCGTGCCACGACACGAATGACCGCGGACGGCACGATTCATGGCGACCTCGTCGTCCGCGGCACGGGCGATCCGATGATCGGCACGCTCCCGGCGTCGACGACGTCACTTACCGCCATTGCCGAAGCGCTGTGGCAGCAGGGCATCCGCCGGATCGACGGCCGCGTGATCGGTGATGACGAAGTGTTCGCCGACGAGCCGCTGGGCGAAGGCTGGGCCTGGGACGATGTGACGTTCACGTACTCGGCGCCTGTCAGCCCGCTCATCTACAACGAGAACGGCGCGAGCGTCGCGATCGTGCCGGGCGCCGTTCCAGGCATGGCCGCGTCGGCGTCGCTCGTCGACGGGGATGCAGGCCTCACGCTGGACAATGCACTGAGAACCGGCCCCGCCGATGCGCCAGCGTCTATTGACCTGACGCGTGCGCCAGGTTCGTCCAGGCTGACGCTGAGCGGGACGGTGCCGGCCCATGGCGCCGCGATCACCGTGGAGGCGGCCGTACCGAACCCGACCGTTTACTTTGCCTCCGCGCTGCGTGCCGCGATGACTGCGCGCGGAATCGTCGTGCGTCGGCCAGCCGCGGACATCGACTCGGCGCCGCCTGGCCCATTCCCTGCTGACGCTCCGGTGCTGCTGACCTGGCCGTCGGCATCGCTCGCGGACATCGGCAAGCGGTTGATGAAGGTCAGCCAGAACCTCTACGCCGAGACGCTGCTGCGCGAGCTGGCCGTATCCGACGCGCACCAGGCGTCGGCCCGCGAAGGGGCCGACGTTGTGCGCTCGACGCTGAAGGCCTGGGGCGTGGCTGACGGCGGCATCGCGGTCGCCGACGGCTCGGGGCTCTCGCGCTACGACCTCGTGTCGCCGACGTCGCTGGTACGCGTGCTGGCCCACGTCTACGCCGACCCGCGGCTGAAGGATGGCTGGATGGCCGCCATGCCCGTGGGGGGCGTGGACGGTACGTTGGGAAAGCGCTTGAAGGGGACACCCGCCGAGGGTCGCGTGCACGCGAAGACAGGATCGCTCTCGGGAGTGCGCGGCCTGTCCGGCTACGTCGAGTCGGCCGGCGGCGAGTGGTTCGTGTTTTCGATTCTCGCCAACAACTTCGCGGCGCCGACGACCGGCGCCGACGTCGAGCACGTGATGGACGAGGCGATGATTCGTCTGGCCACGTTTACGCGATAGTGGGCACCCTCTCCACGCCAGCGGTCGCTGTCGCAGCGCTGGTCGCCGTGCTGTCGCGTCCCGCAAGCGTTCTGGAGGTGGCGGCGCCAGGGGCGGAGATCTTCGGCTACCGCGTGGTGAATTCGTATCCGCACGACGCCGACGCCTACACGCAGGGGCTCATCTATCGTGACGGCTTCCTCTACGAGAGCACGGGCCTCAATGGCCGGTCGACGCTTCGGAAGGTCGTGCTCGAGACGGGCGAGGTCGTGCAGCGGCGGCCGCTCGGTCGGGAGTACTTTGCCGAAGGGCTCACCGATTGGGGGCCACAACTCGTGCAGCTGACGTGGCAGTCGCACGTTGGCTTCGTCTACGACCTGGCGTCCTTTCAATTGCGGCAGTCATTTCCGCTGGCCGGCGAAGGCTGGGGACTGACGCACGACGAGAACGCACTCATCGTCAGTGACGGTTCGGATCGCCTGAGGTTCCTGGATCCAGAGAGCTACCGTGAGATCAAGCAGATTGCGGTGAGCGACGCTGGAACTCCGGTGAAGAACCTCAACGAGCTCGAGTACGTCCGCGGGCAGATATATGCAAATATCTGGCACACGGACCGAATCGCGATCATCGCGCCGGACACGGGCAACGTCTCAGGCTGGATCGACCTGAGTGGGCTGATGTCCGCCGGGTACGATCTCAACGCCGAAGCGGTGCTCAATGGCATCGCGTACGACTCCGCACGGAACCGCCTGTTCGTCACCGGCAAACTCTGGCCGAAACTGTTCGAGATTTCGATTGTTCGCCACCAAGGATGAGAGGCACTGACCACTCATCGGGTGCCGGCAACCATTGGTGGCTGCCAGTCCCCCGCTCATGGTCTTTGACTTAAGATCGCTGATGGAGCCCCCTACCATCTGGGTTCCATGAACGGGCCCGAGGTGACTTCCGCCATTCACGCGTTGGGCTTTTCGGCGGGGATCATCCTTTACGGCATGCTCCTCGTCATGGTGGGGCAGGTCCGCCCCCGCTCCGCCGGCCCGCGCATGGCCGGCGGTGTGGCGGTGGCGCCTGTCGATCAGCTGCTGGCCGCCACTGCCATGGCAGGCGTGCTCTGGAATGCTGGGGCCCTGTGGATCTACAGCGTCCGCGACTTTGGTCTTCCCGCGCCGGCTGCGCTCCAGGTGGTGAGTTTCTCGGCGCTTGGCTTCCTTCCTGCCTTTGCTGTTCACGCCGTCGCTCGTCACGAGCCGGGGCATCGGCTTGGACGCGGTGAATGGCGGCTGACGGCGGCTGGCTACGCGCTGTCGATCACGGCTGCCGCGCTCCAGGCCTGGGCCGCCGCCACCGGCGCCACGGTGCCAAGCGTCGCTGCTCTCCGGCTTCTGACCGCCGGCTTCGTCGTGCTGGTCGTTCCGCTGGCCGTGCTCACACGTCGGCAGGCTGGTGCGCGACGCCTGCTCTGGGTCGTCGCGCTTGCCGTGTTCGCCGTGACCTCATTACATCTCGCGGAACACCACCTGCACGACCGCTGGTTCATGGAACTTGCGGGACACCACGGCTCCCTGCTGCTCGCGTTTGCCGTGCTCTATCAGGATTACCCGTTTGCGCTGGCAGACCTCTTTCTCAAGCGAGCACTGGCAGTCGGCGGTCTGCTGCTGATTGTGTTCGGCGACTGGGCACTTCTGAGCCCGCTTGTCGCAGGGCCTTCGGCGAGTTCGAGGGGCGTGCCGCTGTTGCTGGGTGCCTGGGTCGCAACTGCACTCGCCTTCCCCCTAGTGAAGCGAGTGGCGTCACAGCTCGTCGATCGACTGCTGCTGAGGACCGTCGACTATCACGACACCGTGGCCCAGCTCGGCCAGGCGGTGGGTGCGCTGGACGACGAGGATCTGGTACTCGATCAGGCCTGCCATCTGCTGATGCCGGCGCTAGGGGCCGTTCACGTGCGATGGGCACGGAATGACTTCGAGGGCGGTGCCGCCACGCGAGGTGAACTCGTCGCGGTCGATCCCCGTCGTCTCAGCGCGACCGTGATCATCCCGACAACCGAACCGCCACGGTACGCCCTTGAAGTGTCCGATGTCGCTGGCGGCCGACGGCTGTTGTCGGATGAAGTGAGCTTGCTCGAACATGTCGGTTACGTGCTGGGCCGCCGGCTGGACGCCATTCGACTTGAACGCGAGCGGTTCGCTCGCCGCCTCCGTGAAGAGGAGGTGAGCCGGCGCGAGGCCGAGGCCCGGCTGGAGGCGCTTCGCGCGCAGATCAATCCGCACTTTCTCTTCAACACCCTGACCACGATCGGCTATCTGGTGCAGACCTCGCCGGCCGAAGCCGTGCGCACGTTGCTCAGGCTGACCGAGGTCCTGCGCAGAGTGCTCCGCTCGGACGAGCACGTGGCGCCGCTCGATCAGGAACTGCGCCTCGTGCGGGCGTACCTGGAGATCGAGCAGGCACGCTTCGAAGAACGACTCGACGTCCGGATTGACGTGCCGCCGGACCTGCTGGCGGCGCTGGTCCCTCCGTTGATCCTGCAACCGCTGGCGGAGAACGCGGTGAAGCACGGCGTTTCGTCGCGCGCAGCGGGCGGGACGGTGACGGTGTCGGGCCGTCGGATCGTCTCCCTGAGCGGCGAGACAGCACTCGAGCTCACGGTTCGCGACCAGGCGCGCGGATCCGAACGATCGGTCGAGACGGACATCGGGTCGGGGGGAATCGGCCTCACGAACATCGAGCGGCGGCTGTCGCTGGCCTACGGCGAGCGGGCATCGGTTTCTCTCGAGGCGCTGCCCGATGGCGCCATAGCGAGAATCCGGCTGCCGCTGGAGCTGCCCGCTTTCGAGGCTGCACACGCCGTGGCAGGAGACCTGGAGTGATCGTCGATCAGCTGCGCGCGGTGATCGCAGACGATGAGCGCCCGGCGCGTGCGTTTCTGAGGAGTGCCCTGCGGAAGCGGCCGGACGTCGAGATTGTGGGCGAGGCAGCGGAGGGCATTGCGGCGGTCCGGCTGATCGAGGAGCAGCGGCCGGACGTCGCGTTTCTCGATCTGCAGATGCCGGAGCTCGACGGGCTTGGCGTGGTGCGCATGCTCGACCGGCGACACCTCCCGTTCGTTGTGTTCGTGACGGCGTATGAGGAGCACGCCGTGAAAGCGTTCGAAGTGAACGCTGTCGATTACCTCTTGAAGCCGGTTTCGCCGGAACGGCTCGCCGAGACGCTCACACGTGTGCACGAACGACTCGATCGTACCGATCAGCGGGCCGCGGCGGCCGCAGGACTGCAGCGTGCCGTTGATGCATGCGAACCGGGAACGCGGTCGGGCTATCTCGAACGGATTCCCGTGCGTCGCAGGGACGAGATCACGATCGTGCCCGTGAAACAGCTCGCCACGCTTGTCGCTCAGGGCGAGCTCGTGCACCTGACGACCATCAAGGGCGAGCGCCACACCATCACCTACCGTCTGAAAGATCTCGAGGCCAGACTGGACCCCGCCAGGTTCATCCGGCTCGGACGGGGCACGCTGGCCGCCGCCGATCTCATCGCGCGCGTCCACCCCCTTCCCGGGGGCGTCCACGTCGTGACGTTGGCCACCGGCCAGCAGCTGCAGGTGAGCCGGATTCAGTCGCGTCTGCTGCGAGAGCGGCTTCTCAAGCTGTAGGCCGAACGTAGGCCGAACTAAAGTTCGGCCCTACGTACGTCATGTACTACGTACGTCAATGTACGTAGGGCGCAACTTTAGTTGCGCCGGCATTTCAGAACGTCACGCCTGCCTGAAACTGAATGGCCCGCGGCGTCACGAAATGCGTGCCGCTGAAGGTGGACAGGAAGTTGTAGAGCGCCACTTTGTTGGTGAGGTTCACCACGCTCAACTTGACCTTGAGCTTCGCTCTGTCGGTGTGCAGCAGGTTGTCCGCGCCAATCCCGATGTCGAGAAGATTGCGCGGTGCGATGCGCGGTGGGTTGTTCAGATCATCTTCGGTGCCGTCCGCGGGAATCCGCAGCCTCGTGGCGCCGCGGTTCGTGGAGTCGCATTCGGTGATTGGCGCCCCGAGGCTGGCGAAGGTGCTCCCGCAAAACAGCCCGATTGCGGCCTGCTGATCGGCCGAAAAGGTAAGCGCGGTGGCGTAGTCGGGCACGGCGCCGGCCACCAGACCGGAGTCGTAGCGCCAGGACAGGGCCGCCCAGGCCCCGAGCGGTTTGTTGAACACGTACTGCACGTTGGTCGTCTGCTGGAATTTCTGGTCGTGGTCGATCCGGAACGTGCCTTGCGGCTGTTCCAGCAGGATGCCGCCCGTGCCCGGCGGCGTGAAGATCGCGTTGGTGTGGCCGAGGACGGTGAACGCGCTGAAGCCGCCGTGGTCGACGAGCGTCACGCGGCCGATCAGGCCGTCGAGCTTGGAGTGGTCCCACGATACCGGGAAGAAGATCGGCGTATCGAACAACGTCCCGAAGTCATAGCCGTTGGTCGTGTGCTTGTAGAAGTACCCGACGTCCACGACGACCCACCGTCCGAGCGCCTGCTGGACGCCGACATCCACCTGGTCGCGCGTGCCTGCCGGCAGGGGCTGACCGCCGGTGCCGAACACCGCGGCGTCGGCGGAGCTGGCGAGCACGAGGTTCTCGTTGTAGGGGGTTTCCAGGGTCCGGCCGTATGACGCGCGCAGGATCGTGTTGGAGCGGGGCGCAGCATACGACACGCCCAGGCGCGGCTCGACCAGCGATTTCGTGGTCAGCCCGCCGTAGTGATCGACCCGCACGCCCAGCTTGATCGAGAAGGCGCCCGCCTTGAGGTCGTCCTGCGCGTAGACGGCTTGCTGGTTGATTGTGGCGTTGCCGTTGAATTGGAACAGGCCGCCGCCGCGCGACAGGTCGTAAGGCACAAGACCCGGCACGAAGTCCGCGTTGACGTCGAAGCCGGCGCCGGCACACTGGCTGTTGGATACCAACGTCGTATCGTCCACCGGCGCACCGTCGGCGTCGACGCACGGGGAGTTCAACGTTGGATCGGTGAGGCCAAGCGTGAACTCCTCGCTGAGCTTCGTGGCCATCACGGTCCCGCCAAACTTCAGGTTGTGCCGGCCATGGACGTAGCTCACGTCCGCCTTGACACCGAAGTTCGTGAGCCGGCGATTCTGGCCTGCCGTACCAGGACTGTCCGAGAACGGATCGGCGCTGGGGGTGTACTTGACCCGATCCTGCCGCACGAAGCCGTTGACGGCGAGCACGGAATTCGCGTTGAGGATCCGGGAATATCCGGGCGCGAGGTTGAAGGAGTTGATCGACTGATGCTGCGCCTGGCCGAGCGCCTGCTGGTCGTAGGTGTTGGGCACGTCGAAGGACGATCCCGCCAGCTGCACGTTCAGATGGACGGCGTCGAGCTCCGTGGGGTGAACATCCAGCCGGTTGAAGAGCGACTGGCTATGACCGTCGCCGTGGAGCGTTTCGAATTCCGGCGGGTCCAGGTAGCGGTCGGAGCGCATGGCGCTCACCGACAGGAAATCGCCGATCTTGTGCGACCCCCCTCCGAAATTGAGGTCCGTCGTCGGCGTGTTGAACGAACCGTAGCTGCCCATCAGCGACCCGCTCGGACGCTGCTGATCCAGACCTGATTTGGTGACGATGCGGACGACCAGGCTGTCCTTGTCGCCGAACTCTGCGGGCGGAACGCCGGTGATCACCTCCATCGACTGGACGGCATCGGGCGAGAGCTGGTTGGAGTAGATACGGCTCTGCTGATCTGTCACCGGCTGGTTGTCGATCGAGAATTGGGTCTGGGCGTGATCGCCTATTGGATGAAAGAAGCCATTGGCGTCCGCGACCACGCCTGGTGAAGCGAGCATCACGACCTGGTTCAGCCCGGATGAGGACTCGAGCGGTAGACGGGCGACGCGGGTCTGATCGATGTCGGTATGCGCCGTGGGATCGCGCTCGAGCAGATCTTCGGCGTGGCCGACCACCTCGACCGCCGTGCTCGTGCCAGCCAGCGCCATCGTGAGAGTCAGGTCGATCGGCACCGATCCGCTGACGTCCACATCGCGCTCGAGAGATTGGAACCCTTGGGCGACGATTTCGAGGTGATATGGATTCCTCGGCACGTTCCTGAAGACGAACCGGCCGCTCTCGTCGGTTGTCGACTCACGCCGAAACCCGGAGACCGGGTTGCTGAGGGCGACGCTCGCCGAGACCATGGCGCCGCCAGTGGAATCCTTGACTGTGCCTTGCACGGTCCCGGCTCCGCCCAGTTCCTGGGCGTGGATAGCAGAAGGGCTCGCGAGAATGAGCAGCATGACGGTGGCCGGCACAAGTGTTGGCCATCGAAAGTAAGTTGCCATGCTCGGACGCTACCAAGGGCTCTCAGTGGGCGGAGAGTGGAAGTCAACGAGTGGTCCGTGCGGGGGAATGAGCGGGCCAGCGACTCAGTCGAGTGGCGCAGGCGGATGCCACATCAGCCAGGGCACGATCAGCAGGAGGAAGAGGGCCATTGTCGCCAGGAAAATCCAGAATTCGAGCGACATGTTGCCCGTCCACCGGAGTTTC
>UEXX01000483.1_pt1 | contig 11351 bp, 7 predicted proteins | sample 4301161 | NCBI WGS metagenome assembly UEXX01 (sample SAMEA4773179, study PRJEB27434) | metagenome | biome: 2259; feature: agricultural soil; material: soil | place: USA | collected 2014-09 | depth 0.25 m
CGATCCGTGCGCGGGCAGCGGGATAGTTCTTCTGAGTCACGTCGATCGCCGTCAGCCCGGTGAGCGCCTCCGCGTTCATCGGATCCAGCGACAGGGCCCTCTCGTAGCTCTTGCGTGCCGCGCCCAGATCCTTCTTTGCGACCGCCATCGTGCCGGCGATTGCATGCGCAGCCGGCGCATTCGGGTAGGCGGTCACCAGCTGCCTCACGATCGGCTCCGCGCGAGCAAGCTCGTTTCTGGCCAGCAGGTTCCGGGCCAGGTTCAACTGGATGCCTGGAGCTTTGGGCACCGCCTTGGCCGCGTCCTCGGCAAACTGCAGCCCCGCTTCGCTCTTGCCGGTCATCAGGTTCAGCTCGGACAACTGGACCTGAGCCGCAACTGCCCGCGGGTTGAGCCTGATCACTTCGTCGAACGCCTCAATGGCCTCGGCGGGCTGACGGCGGGCCCGCTGGATCAGGCCCACTGCGAAGAAGGCCCGGGCAGACTGCGGGTTGGCGGCCGTCGCCGCCGTCGCGTTCTTCAGCGCATCGTCCAGCTTGCCCTCGGCCATCTGAAACCGGGCCTTCGTGAGCAGCGCTTCCTGGTTCTTGGGCTCGCGTTGCAGGACGCCATCGATCGTCTGGTTGGCCAGCGTGCGGTCTTTCTGCGCGTACCGAATCGCCGCGACGCGAGTCTGGGAAGCGGCGAACGACTCCTTGCCGGCCGAGAGCGGCGTCAGGATCTTGAGGGCGTCGTCGGGGCGGCCCGTCAGCATGAAGAACTCGGCTAATGCCAGCTTCTGGGTCGCCTTCGGGGTCTTGTCATTCTGAGCCAACCTCTTCAGGTAGGGCTCGGCGTCGCGAAGCCGGTTGGTTGCCGCGTAGAACGCAGCCAGGCCGCGATTCGCCAGCGCGTTGTCGGGCTCGAGTGCGAGGGCTTGCTTCAATGACGCCTCGGCGTCGGCAGCCTTGCCAACCGACAGCAAGTAGTTCGCGAGCGCGAGGTGAACGCTGGCGTTCTTCGGATCGACCGCCACGGCCTGGCGGAAGGCTTTCTCGGCGTCCGGATGCGCGCCTCGGGCGATCTCAATCGCACCAATGCCGGCGTAGGCACTGGCCGTGGGTTGCAGCTTGTTGGCTTCCTCGAGCTGCGTGACGGCGGCGTCGAAGTCCTTCAGCCCCGCAAGCGCGTCGCCAAGGATCACCTGAGCCGCCACGTTCTTCGGGTCCTTGGCAATCACTTTCTGCGCGCGCGTCTTGGCGTCCTCGTACTGCCCCGTCACGAGCAGCAGGCCGGCAGCCTTCACCTGGGCATCCATGTTGTCCGGGAGGAGGTCCGCGGCGCGGATGTACTCGCGGTACGCGTTAGTGCTGTCACCACGCTGGGCATAGGCCTCAGCCAGCTTGTACCGCGCTTCACCGAATTTCGGATCCTGCTGCAGCGCGTTTCGATACTGGACGATCGCTTCGGCGTACTGCTTCTGTTCGAAGTACCGATCGCCGCTCTTCTTGTACTCCGCCTTGGCGACATCAGGGTTGGTCCGGCACCCGAGCGAGGCCAGGACGGTCGCGAGTCCCACGCCAAGCAAGAATCGGCGCGTTCGATGGCAGCGAGACATGACCGTCTACTCCTTGAGCCTACTCAGGCAGGTAGTGTGAAAGCTGTGGAAACAGCGCCTGCACGAACTGAACGGCGCGCGCCTGGGCCGCCGCTTCCGAGAGGTCGGGCTGATCTCCGAGTGGCGTCATGACGCGTATCAGCGCAGCGTCCGTGCGGTTGTAGCGCAGCGCGTCGACCACCGTGTAGATCTTCCCCCAGTACTCGCTGGCGATGACGCGCCCGTGGGTCTGGTACCAATACAGCACCAGCTGCCGGTCCAGCCCACGTTCGATCACGACGCGATTCACGACGATGTCTTTCGACGTCTTTTGAACGCCGTCGAGGGCCGTGATCGTGAGCGCGGACTTCGACGTCGGTAGCCATCCGGCGCCGGGCAGGCAATTGAGGGGCGAATGCATCGTGTCGCCCTGCCGCTGGCTCTCGTAGAAGCCGACGTAAAGGCCGACGGGCTGTCCGCCCTGATGCCAGTAGTTGCGCGTCACATAATGATCGACGCCGAGGATCGCGAGGATCTGCGGCGAGAAGGGCGAGGCGTCGCGGCCCGCCCAGCCGTCGAAGGCGAGCGGCAACAACTCGATCTGCGCGTGCGCCGGCACGGCTTCGGCGGTCTGAGCGTGCGCCAGGTACCAAGCCGTGATGAGCAGGCAGCACGTGAGGATGATTGCTCGGACCTGCATGAGGTCACGCCTTTGAGGGTGCCGGCGCCGCCGCCAGCACGGTCTTGTGGATCACGAACACCATGGCCAGCGAGACGACGAAGACGACCCACCCCGAGAACTCGTGGAAGAAGCCCTGCGCGGCGTCTTCTCCGTAGTGATAGGCGGCGATGCCGGTCCCGGCGACGCGGAGGCCGTTGGCGACAATGGCCACGGGAATCGTGGAGAGCGCGATGACGAGACGCACGAGGAACCGCTTGTCCGTGAAGTATCCGTACACGATGCCAAGCGTCAGCAGCGAGATGAGCGACCGGATGCCGCTGCACGCTTCGGCGACTTCGAGCTGCGTGTTGGCGAGTGTCATGACGTTGCCTTCGCGCAGCACGGGGATGTTGAACAGCCGAAGAACCGTCTCGCCGAAGCGCGAGGCAAGCAACTGCAACGGGAACGCGATTTGATTGAAGATGATGGCCGGGATCGGAATCATCAGCAGCAGGAACGCCAGCGGAAACCACACCACGCGGAGATGTTCCCAGCCATAGAGGAACAGCACCGCGCCTGCCAGCACTCCAATCAGCGAGAGTCGCGTGAGGAACAGCTCGGCGCCAAGCTGGCCGGCCACCAGCATCATGAGGCTCACGGCGACGACCACCAGGCCGAGCGCCGACGGCGACGGCCGCGCCGCGAGCAGCTCGTCGCGCCGCTCCCACACCAGGTACGCCGCGATGGGGATGATCAGGAATCCGTGCGAGTAGTTGTCGTCGTGCCCCCAGTCGTAAATCAGCTTCCGCAGCATGGGGAGGTAGACGACGACCATCCCGATAATCACCGGGCCAACCGTCAGCAGCGCCGGAAAGGGCATCAAGCGCTTATACCATGCCTCGGGAGCTATGCTTAAGCCGTGCTCGCGGCCACAACGACACGGCGTCTGCTGGCGCTCGGCGCGCTGCTGGCAGCCGGCTTTGCGACCTACGGCAGCCTTGTGCCATTGCATGTAAGGCCGCTCTCGTTGGCGGCGGCCGTTAGTGAGTTCACCGCGCTGCACCGGGTCCCCTTCTCCATCGAGTCGAAGACCGACCTGCTGTCGAATTTCGCGCTGTTCCTGCCGATTGGGTTCCTTGGAACCGGAGCCGTCGCCGCAGGCCGCTCGCGTCTTGTCGGCCTGATCGCCGTCGCGATGGTCGTGGCATGCGCCTTCGCCTTGAGCGTCGGCATTGAGTTTGCGCAGCTCTTCATCCCCATGCGCACGGCTTCCTTAAACGACATCACGAATGAGACGGCGGGGGCGTGTTTCGGAGCGCTCGCCTGGCTCCTGGCTGGCCCCGTCGTCACGCGCTGGATTTCGGGGTTCACCCCGGCGACCAGCGCCCCGAGCGAGCTCGCGCGTCGGGTACTGACCGCGTACGCGGCCGTGTGGGTCGTCCTTGGCCTGCTGCCACTCGACATCACCATCCGGCCGTCCGAACTCGCCGAGAAGTATCGGCAGGGCCGTGTGCACGTCATGCCGCTGTCCGGCGGCGCGACGACGGCGGCACAGGTGATCCTCGGCACGGGGCTGCTCGCGGTCCCCATCGGCGCGCTCGGAGCGCTCGGCTGGCCGCATGCCCGGCGTGCCGCATCGGCGGCCGCGGGGACGCTGGCAGGCGCGGCGGCGGTCGTAGGAATGGAGCTGTGCCAGCTCTTCGTGTTCTCCCGAACCGCGAGCGTGGACGACGTCATCGGGGGCCTGGTCGGCGCGGCGATCGGGTCGCACATTGCGGCACGCATGACCGGGTCCTCGGAAGCGCGTTCGGCAACAGGTGTCCGGGTATGGCCGCTCGCCGCACTCGCCCTCTGGCTTCTCGTCATCCTGTTTCGGCACTGGTCGCCATTCAACTTCGTCGTCACCGGCGAGATGTTTCGCGAGCGGACGCCTGCGCTCTTCGACGTGCCATTTCGGAGCTACTACTGGGCGAATCCATTCAATGCGCTGGGCGAGGCTCTGACGAAGATCCTTCTCGGAGTGCCGGTGGGCCTGCTGCTGACGCTGTTCCTGCCAAGGCCGCGCTCGATGACCGGCCGCGTGATCGCCTTCACCGGGATTCTTCTTGCCGGCGTCGCGATCTTCGCCGGTGTCGAGGTGGGCCAGGTCTTTCTGCCGTCGCGTTATCCGGACGGCACCGATGTCCTGCTCGGCACCATCGGGACGTGCTGCGGAGCACTGGGCACACGCCTGGTGTTGTCAGGCACTGGAGTCGGGGGCTCTACCTCAGCGCCGCCTTGAGCGCCTGGACTTCGGGGGCGGATTGCAGGCCCGGATCGAGCGCGAGCGCACGGGCGAGGAACTGTCGCGCCGGGTCGGGCCGCCCCGCGGCCTGAAAGGCGCGAGCCGCGTGCAGCTGAATGCTCGGATCCTTGACGGCTGCCGTCGCAGCAGCCCCCAACAATGAGATTGCCTGCTCGTTGTCGCCAAGCAGGTAGTAGACCCAGCCGAGCGTGTCGGCGACGGGCGCCGCGCGGCCTCCAAGGGTGTAGGCGCGCTGAGCGTAAGGCAGCGCCTCTTGCGGCCGACCGAGGTGCTCGGCGAGGTTGAAAGCCAGATTGTTCAGGGACAAGAGATTGTCGGGAGACACCTTCAGGATCTCGAGATACTGGGTGTCGGCCGCCTCGAAGTCCTTCCGGGCGATCAGCAGCTCCGCCAGCATGCTGCGCGCCTCTACGAGCCTGCCTTCCGCCTCCACGGCACTTCCAGCAGCGCGTTCGGCACCGGCAAGGTCCCCGCGGGCCAACAGAACCTGGGCCTTCAAGAACGCCTTCACGCCGGCCGCGTTCAACCCCTTGCCTTCGAAGGTCGCCACCCGCCTGGCGGAGAACCACTTCGGCAGGCTCGTGTCCGGATCCAGACCCGGATCGAGCGAGGTCGAGGGGATGGCGTCTTTCCTGAAGGGAGCGCACAGCGGATCACCGACGACGACCGTCTCCCAGCTCACGTTGGGCATGGCGAGATAGAACGACTCGGCGAGGTTCATGCCCTGAAAGTAGGCGGGGAAGAGAATCTGCGGCCTGATGGTCGCATCGAGAAACGGCTCGGCCACGTGCGCAGCGACGCCGGTCACGCCGGCGCGGATGAGGTCGCCTGCCAGCGACTGGGGAGCGCCTTCGAAGTACGTGTCACGCTTCTCCCAGGATCCGAGACGCCAGGTCGCTGGCGGCTCGTGAAACGTCCGGCCGTCGTAACTGACGAACATCGCCGCAAGGGCGCCGGGCACGAATCCGATCTTGAGGTCACGTTCGGTGATGGCAGGGTCGTTCGATCCCCACGAGTAGTAGCCAATCACAGACGACTCGTTCGTAACAACTTTCCCCGTCGCCTCGAGGAGCACACGGTCTCCCAGCCCGGCCTCCTTGAGACGATCCGCTGCCGTCCGTAGCCACGCATTGCCGAGCGCCAGCCACGACGCGCGCTGGTCCAGCACCACCCGGCCTTCGGTCGTGGGGCGGCTCCCGTGGTCGATCAGCTTCAGGACATCGTCAACGGTGTACCCGTCGAGTCGTGTCACAAGATAGAGAGGAATTCTCTGGTGTGAGAAAGGAAGCGCCTTCGCGATTGGGTCCTCGCCGAGGAAGTAGGGGTTGTCGATCGCACCGGCGATGGGGGTGGGCATGTCGGCCATACGCTGGTACAGGACGCTGAGCTCCGAGTCGACGCTGGCGACGGTGCCGGTGCGTCCAGACGAACCGATGATTCGGAGCGGGATCCCCCTGACGAGGACGATGTAGTGGATCCGATCCTGCCCATCGTTCGCGGACAGCCAGTTCGCAATGGGCTGCTGGATCGCGGCTTCGTAAAGGGGCCGCTCTATCGCATCCGGCGGTCTCACCGGCAAGCGCTGGAGCGGCAGCACCTGGGACGCGGGGACGCCGCGGTGGCTGGCGTAGTAGTCTCCAATCCTGACCGAGTCTGCGTCGGCGCCGTTGGTGACGACGAGAACGTTGGCCCCGGTTTGCGCGCTCAAAGAAGTCGCCGAAAGCATCACAATTGAGCACAACGGGAGGACCAGCCTAAGGAAGGCGCGAATTCCGCGGAGATTTCTCACCTGACTCTCTGAATACAGCAAAACATCCATCATGATAGCTCTTGCGTATTAGTGTAAGAGTTGCGCGATTGATACGGATTCCGCCTCGGCGGTGACTTTTGTAGCGCTTGTGTAAAACTTCCCCGATCTTTACAGTATTGTCATTCGACAGTGCTGAGGCTGCTTTTTACCTCTGTTGCAGGGAAATCACGCACGTTGCACGCTTTTCACAGTGGACACGCCACTTTGGCCGGCTCGTTGCTAGACCTCTAAGGGATCCTTTGTGCGGGCAAACCTCTGGCCGGGCGGCGCGCCGCCCTCGAGAGTGGGTTGTGCAGTGAGTGATCGGCGAGGCCAGCCACGGTTCGAAATCGTTGGACGCCTCCGCGGCTCCGTTGCGAGCCTGGAACAATTGCCGTTAATCAACCTCAGCGCCGGTGGGGCGTTGATCGAGTCTCCGTGGCCGCTGGCGGCCGAGTCGGTGCACTCCATCCGGCTCAAGTCCGGCGCCGCCATGCAGGACGTGATGGTGCGCGTACGGCACGTCCGTCCCACATGGAGATCCGGCGAGGGGCAGCGCTACCTCGTCGGCTTGGAGTTCCTGTCCCCAGGGAACGTTCCCCATGACGACACGGCTTCCTGAGGCCGACCCGATGGACATTCGCGGCGAGTCGACCCCCATCGAGCGTCGGCGCCATTCGCGCGCTGCTCCGCACGAAGCTTCGGAATTGCTCTGGCCCGGCGTCGTGGACATCGAGATCATCGACCTCAGCCTGACGGGCGTGGCCTTCTCGGCCTCGTCCGAACTGCCCGTGGGCCGCAGAGTCCAGGTCCGCACCGTCCTCGGAGGCGCCCCGTTTTCGGCCACTGCCGAGGTGGTCCGGACTGAACTGGGCACCCAGACACGACGGACCAACCGTTATCTGGTCGCCTGTATCTTCCCCAACCTGGACGACGCCAACCGGAAGACGCTCGGACGGTTCCTCGGCAACGAGCGGTGACCCGGGGACGGGCCGCCGCCGGCTCGCCGCGTACCGTACTCTACCTCGCGTGGGCGCCCTTTTTCAGCGGCGCCGAGCGCGCGCTGCTGCTCACCGTTCAGAACCTCGATCCGACGCGCTACCGCCCGCATGTGATTCTCGGCACCAGCGGCGAGACGCTGGCAGCGTTCCGCGCAGCGGGCGTCAGCACTGAAGTGGTCTCGATCGCGCGGCTCGATCGCCGCCACCCGCTGCGCTGGGCGGCCAGCGTCGCGCGCGTCGCGCGAGTCGCGCGTCGCGTCGGCGCGGCGATCATTCACAGCAACGACGCGCCGAGCTTTCAGCCTGGCGGTTACGCGGCGAGAGTCCTCCGGCGTCCGGCAGTCACGCACATCCGATTCCCGGACACCACAGCGGGCTTCGCGTGGTTCCTCCGTCCCGCGCCCTCGCGCGTTTTCTTCGTGTCTGAGTACCTGCGCGCGGACGCCATCGGGCAGAGCCCCGATCTGTTCGAAGGGCGCTCGGACGTTGTTCACGACGGCGTGAGCATCCCCCCTCCCATCACCGACGCCGCGCGCGTCGAGCTCAGACGTTCTCTCGATCTCCCCGTCGATCACGTCGTCGTCGCGTTGACGGGGCAGGTCGCCGAAGTGAAGGGAATCTGGGAATACCTGGACGCCGCGCGCCTGCTCGTCGAGAAAGGCGTGAAGGCCACATTCGCGGTGCTCGGCGACGATCTCAAGGGACATGGCACGCTGCGCCGCGCCATGGAAGAGCGCGTGGCGTCGCTGGCGCTTTCCGAGCACTTCCGGTTCCTCGGATTCCGTCCGGACGCGCCGCGCCTGATCCCCGCGTTCGACGTCATCACCGTGCCCTCGCACATCGAGCCGCTCGGCAACGCGACCCTCGAAGCGATGGCAGCGGGACGGCCGGTCGTGGGATCGCGCGTCGGCGGCATTCCGGAGATGGTCGTCGAAGGAGAAACCGGCGTGCTGGTGCCAGCGCAGGATCCAGGCGCGCTGGCGGAGGCGCTCGAACCGCTCATCAATTCACCCGAGCTGAGACAGCGGCTCGGGCTCGCGGCGCGCCAACGGGCGGAACATGCCTTCAGCCTTGCCGCGCACGCATCACGCCTGCAGTCGCTGTACGACTCGGTCCTCGGCGTCAAGGACTGAGCCCGTTGTACCATTCGATCACACTCGATGCCGTCCTCCGAACCCGCCAGCTCCCGTCGCCTCCGGCTCGTCATTGTTGGTTGCGGCGCTGTAACGCGTAACAGCCTGCTGCCTGTCCTCGCCGGCCACAATCAAATCGAAATCGTCGCGCTCGTCGATCGCGACGCGGCCCGCGCACGTGAACTGGCCGACGCGTACGGCGTCTCCCGCATCCACGACGATGCGAGCGCCGTGGGCGCCTCGGAGGCGGACGCAGCCGTGGTCGCCACGCCGCCCGCGCACCACGCACCGGCGACGCTCGAGTTCGTCGCGCGCGGCTGGCACGTGTTCGTGGAGAAGCCGATGGCCACGACGACACGTGACGCGGAGGCGATGGTGGCGGCGGCGGACGCCGCGGGCCGTGTCCTGTCCGTTGGCCTCTACCGCCGTCTGCTGCCGGTGGCGCGCCTGCTGCGCGGCCTGGTGGAGGCAGAAGTCTTCGGAAGGCCCGTATCCGTGGATCTGGAGGAGGGCGGCGAGTACACGTGGCAGCTCGCGACGCTGTCGGTCCTCACGAAAGCCGCGGGCGGCGGCGGTGTGCTGATTGACATCGGCACCCACCTGATCGACCAGGCGCACTTTCTGGTGCCCGGCCAATGGCGCGTGACGTCCTACTGTGACAACGCCAGGGGCGGCATCGAAACGGACTGCGAGGCACGATTCACGATCGATTCGCGCTGGGGGGCGATCCCGGTACGGCTCGAGCTGAGCCGCACCCGGGAGCTGCGCGGCACGATTCGCGTTCAGTGCGAACACGCGCTGCTGGAACTGGTGCGCGGCGACTTCTACCGTGTGCATGTGGTCCCCTCCTCCGCCTCCGCACGGGACGTCATCTCGGGATCAGATCGCCCGTTCGTGCTGAAGGCCGAATGGTCGGATGAGGTCGAAGCAATCGGCTACAAGGCGTTCCGCGATGAGTTCGACGATTGGCTGGGGGCGATTCGATCAAGCCGGCCGCCTGCCCTCTCCGGCCGCTCCGTCGTGCCGGTCGTGAAGGCGATCGAGGACTGCTACGGCGCGCCAGCACCGCTCCGCGAACCCTGGGCCGACGAAGGGCTCGACGTCGCGGCCCTGGCCAGTGGCAAGGCTCCAGCGATCGCGGGCACCACGCGGCCCCGCGTGCTCGTGACGGGCGCCGGCGGCTTCCTCGGATGCCGGACGGTCGAACTGCTCCAGGCGATGGATCGCTGGGAGGTCCGCGCGCTGGTGCGCCGGCCTGCGAGCGCGGCGCGCCTGGCGCGCTGGCCGCTGGAGATCGTCGTCGGCGATGTCACCTCTCGCGAGGACATGGCGAAGGCATCAGCGGGCTGCGATGCCGTGGTGCACTGCGCCGTTGGAACCACATGGCCGCCCGAGACAGCCTTCAAGACCACCGTTGACGGCACGAACGTCGCCGCCGAAGCCGCTCTCGCGGCTGGAGTCCGCCGTTTCGTGCACGTCAGCAGCATGGCCGTGCACGGCGTGACAGTGCCCGCACGCCTCGATGAAAGCGTGCCTCTCGATCCTGGGGCGGGCGTCGATTACGGGCGTGCGAAGTACCTCGCGGAACAGGCGGTGCTGAATGCCGGCCGCAAGGGACTGCATGCCGTCATCCTGCGGCCTGCACGGATCTACGGGCCGTTCTCTCGAACGTTCACCATCAGGCCCCTCACGGCGCTCAAATCGGGGCGTCTGGTTCTGCAGGGCGACGCGGATACGCCATCAAACATGGTGTACGTGGACAACGTCGTCGAGGCGATCCTGCGCGCGCTCGACGCTCCAGTAGAGATCAGCGGCGAAGCCTTCCTCATCAGCGAGCCGGATCAGGTGTCATGGAAAGTGTTCTACGACTACTTCGCGACCGCCAGTGGCGCCACCGTTCACGTCGTGCCGGCACCCGGCGGAGGTGAGACCAGGGGCCCGGGCTGGCTCCGGCGCTGGGTCCAGGGGAGCAAGGAGATCGCGTTCTCTCCGGAGGTGCGTGCCCTCGCGAAGAAGGTGATGTGGACCGACCCGTTCGGCGTGTTGCCGCGGCGCGTCTGGGAAGCCTCACCTGGTCTGCAGCGGCGCGTGCTGGGCGCGATGGGCGTGGACCAGTTGGTGACCTACCGCGAGGCTCCCCCACCGCCGCCGTTCGAAGTCACTTTCCGCGTCGATCCGACGCTCATCGCGTTCGACAAGGCGGCTGCGCGTCTGGGCTATCGCGGCCTGGTGCCCCGCGCGCGCGCGATGGCGCTCACCCTCGAGTGGGCGCGGTACGCGCGCCTAGTCTGACCCGGCCGAACGCATCAGCGCGAGCGCGTACGTCTTCCACATGCGCGCACTCCAGGGCCATTCGCCGAGCGCCCTCCGGTACGATCGCAGGGCCCCACGTCGATCGCCCCCACGCCACTGCGAGCTGTAGCCGAGACCCCAGAACCGGTCGCTCGCCAGCCTGCGCGTCAACGCCCGGCGCGAGGTCGGCGGCAGCGGAACTTCTTCGCCTATCCGCTCGAACCCTCGAATCATCTCCTCGTAGATCTTCAGTGTCTTCGCCGAATCAGCGACCGCGGCCGAGCCGGACGAGTTGTCGCCATGCACGCGGTAGATGACGTGCACGTCGTCGTAGTAGGCGAAGGTGCCTCCCTCGGCCAGCACTCTCACGACGAACAGCTCGTCCTCGACGACGCGGTAGTCCGGCCAGAAGCGGCGACGCTCGAAGACGCGGCGTCGCATCACGGAGTTCTGAAGTCCGCAGTACAGACCGTAGAGAATCTGACAGGCAAGAGCCCCGGGATCGTCGATCAGCCTGAGATCGCCGTCGTGTCTGGCGTGGAGCTTGAGAAAGGGCCGCGGACGTCCGTCTTCGTAGAAGGTGCTCGGCGAGAT
>UEXX01000486.1_pt1 | contig 11335 bp, 12 predicted proteins | sample 4301161 | NCBI WGS metagenome assembly UEXX01 (sample SAMEA4773179, study PRJEB27434) | metagenome | biome: 2259; feature: agricultural soil; material: soil | place: USA | collected 2014-09 | depth 0.25 m
TGCGGGATGTCCTCGTACATGCCCAGCTCGAGGCGCTTCGGGTCGATCATGATCAGCCGCACATCGTCCGGCGTCGCGCGATAGAGGATGCTCGTCAGCATCGCGTTCAGGCCGACCGACTTGCCGGTGCCGGTCGAGCCTGCGATGAGCAGGTGCGGCATCATCGCCAGGTCGGCGAGGAACGGCTCGCCGTGGATCGTCTTGCCCAGCGACAGCGTCAGCTTGGACGGGGAGCGCCGGTAGACCTCCGATTCCAGCAGCTCGCGCAGCGAGATCTGCTCGCGAAACTGGTTCGGCACCTGGATGCCGACCGTTGACTTGCCGGGCAGGCGGTCGATGATGATCGACTCGGCCTGCAGCGCCAGGCACAGATCGTCGGCGAGGCCGGTGATCTTGCTGTACTTCACGCCGGCGTCCGGCTTGAACTCGAACGTCGTGACGACGGGCCCGGGGTGGATTTGCACCACGGTCCCTTCGACCGAGAACTCGCGGCACTTCTCCTCGAGCAGACGCGCGCCCTCCATCAGCTCGCGTTCGTCGATCTTCCGCTCGGCCTTCGCCGCATCCAGCAGCGTGAGCGGCGGGAGCGTGTAGCCGCCCATGCGGCGCTCAACCGGCGCGCGCGAGGGTGAATCCGCGGGCTCCAGCGGCAGCGCCGGCGCGCCCGCGGCCTTCGCCTTCGGCTCTTTCCGCGCGATGGGCGGGGGTGTCATCGACGGACGCCTCAGCGGCATCGACGCGGCAGGCCTCTCCTCCTCGTCGTCGTCCTCGACCTCGTCCTCGCGCGTCCGCTCGCGGCTCCTGTCGGCGCGTTCCTTCTCGCGCGTGCGGGATGCCGCCACGGCCGCCGACGCCTCTGCCGCGGCCGCCGCCGTTCCACCGTTCTTCTTCGTATGCTTGGCGATGACCTCGCGCCGCTCGGCTTCACGCCGGCGTTCCTCGCGCCAGCTCTGGAACTGCGTGATGAGTCGCGAGCAAGTCGCGGCGAATGCCTTGAACAGAGCAGCGAACGTCCGCCCGAAGGAGAACTGCGTGGCCGTGATCACCGAGAGCGCCAGCAGCGTGAGCACGACGATGATGGCGCCGGGCCGGTTCAGGTACGCGGTGCACGCGTCGCCGATCCACTCGCCGATGTAGCCGCCGGCCCTGAACGTCCGGCCGTTCACCTCGGCATTGCCGACGATGAGCGCGAACAGCGCGCTCAGGCAGCCGAGGAACATGCCGGCGCCGATGGACTTCGTGTAGACCGAGTCCATGGCCCGGCACCAGAACAGGCTCCATCCGGCGACCGCCGCCACGACGGGCACGAGGAACGACGCGTAGCCAAGCACCTGCAGCGACACCTCGGAGATGAACGCCCCGACGAGCCCGACGAAGTTGGCCGCCGGGTGCGAGTCGCCTGCGGTGAAGAACCAGACGGGGTCGGCCGGCTCGTGCGTGACGAGCGCGATGAGCCAGATGAGCGAGATCGCAAACAGCGCCACGCCCGCAAACTCGCTGGTCCGTCGTGTCAAGGTCGATGTGGTGGCCACGGGCGATCAAATCTCCATGACGATGGGGAGCACAAGCGGACGGCGTCCTGTCCGCTTCCGGAAGAACCGTCGTACTTCGACTCGAATCGCTTCTCGCAGCAGCCCAGGGTCGGTGCGTTCCTCGACGCCGAGCCCGCCGATGAACTCCGTAAGGTGCCGGACGCAGTCGCCGAGCAGTTCCTCGCTCGACGCCTCGCTCACCACGCCGCGCGTGACGATTTCGGGCGATCCCGCCAGCTCGCCGTTCTGCGTGCGCAGCGCGACGACGGGGAGCACGATGCCGTCGCCCGCGAGCTGCCGCCGGTCGCGGATGACTTCGTCGGCCACCTCGCCGACGCGCGTGTCGTCGATGAGCACGCGGCCCGTCGGCGCCTTGCCCACGATGCTGGCCGACGTGGCGTCGAAGCGCACGATGTCGCCGTTCTCGGCCAGCACGACGTCCATCGGCGCAGCCGATCCGCGCGTCACGCGCTCGGCCACTCGCTGGTGCAGCGCCAGGTGGCGGTACTCGCCGTGCACGGGGACGAAGAACCGGGGCCGCGCGAGCGACAGCACCAGCTTCAGCTCTTCCTCGCTGCCGTGGCCCGACACGTGCACGTGACGCGTGCTCCTGGTGACGATCTGCGCGCCGCGCCTGGTGATGTGATTGATGACGCGCCCGATCGCCTTCTCGTTGCCCGGGATCTGGCGGGCGGACAGCACCACCGTATCGCCCGCGGAGAGCCTCACATGGCGGTGGTCATCGATAGCGATGCGTGAGAGCGCCGATCGCGGCTCGCCCTGCGATCCGGTGACGATGCAGAGCACATCCTCCGGCGCGTGATTCGGGACGTCGCTGTCGCGAATTTCCAGGCCGGCCGGCACAGACAGGTGTCCGAGCCGCACCGCGATCTCGACGTTCTGCACCATCCCGCGGCCGATGAACGCCACCTTGCGGCCGAAGCGCTCGGCCAGCCGGACGAGCACCTGGATGCGGTACAGGCTGGAAGAGAAGGTCGCGACGACGAGCAGGCCTGTCGAGGACGTGAAGATCTCCTCGAATGCGCCGACCACTTCGAGCTCGGAACCGGTGAAGCCGGGCCGGTCGATGTTCGTGCTGTCGGCGAACAGCCCAAGCACGCCCTCTGATCCCAGCGTCGCAAACCGGTGCAGGTCGAAGTGCCGGCCGTCGAGCGGTGTCTGATCGACCTTGAAGTCGCCGGTGTGAATCAGCGTGCCGACCGGCGTGTGGAGCGCCAGCGCCACCGAATCAGGAATGCTGTGCGTGACGCGTACGAACTCGACTTCGATCGGTCCTACTCGCACGCGATCGGGCGGCTGCACCGGCCGCAGGCGATCGCCCGGCTCGATCTCGTGCTCGTTCAGCTTCGGCTCGACGAGTCCGAGCGTGAGCGGCGTCCCGTACACAGGTCCGTCGACGAGCGGCCACACGTAGGGCACGCCGCCGATGTGATCCTCGTGGCCGTGCGTCAGCACGAGCGCCGACACGCGACGTGACTGCAGGTACGTCAGGTCGGGCACCACCAGATCCACGCCGGGGAGTTCCGGGCCGGGGAACATCGCACCGGCATCGATGACGACAGTCGTCTCGCCGCACGAGACGGCCATCATGTTCATGCCGAACTCGCCGAGTCCGCCGAGGGCAACGACCTCGACCGGCTCCTCTGATCCAGGCATCCGGGTTCCCAGCCGGCCGGTGACAACACCAGCCGCAACGACACGACTCCCGGCCGCGCCTCGTGCGCGAAGCCGACACCGCTACCGGGGAGACCGACTTGCGCCGGACGGGCGTCCGCGCATCTCGGCACGCAGGCCGCTGGGACAGCCTGATCGAGCTTTCGACGGGAAGGGAAGAACCGCCGGAAACTATAGCACAGGCAACACTTGAGAGTACGTGGGGACTGTCCCCCTTACGAATCGAGGGGGACAGTCCCCAGTCTCTCCCCACTCAAGCCGTTCGCGGCGAGGGTCCCGGGCGTTCGGACAGCCGGCGCGCCAGATCGAGCAGCTCCTCGATCTCGAGCGTCTCGGGCCGGCGCGTCCCGTCGAGGCCCGTCGTGTCGAGCAGCGCGCCGGCGGTCCATTCCGACGTGGCGAGCACGGGCTCGAGAGCGTTCGAGAGCATCTTGCGCCGGAGCGTGAAGATGCCACGAACCAGCGGCAGAAACGTCGCGGGAACCTGCGGCCGCTCGGAGGGCGCCAGGAACTCGAAGTGAACCACGGCCGACCTGACCTCCGGTGCTGGCCTGAACGCGCCCGGGGGGAGGACCAGTTGTCGCGTCACCCGAGCCACCAGCGCGACGAGGATCGCGAGTGGACCGTAGTCCTTGCTGCCCGGTCCAGCGGCCACGCGCTCGGCCACTTCCTTCTGGAGCATCAGGGTCGCGTCGCGAAACCCGGCGTTGGCCATCGTGAGATCGACCAGCCGCGACAGGATCGGCGTCGAGACGTTGTACGGCAGGTTGCCGGCGATGCGGGTCGCCGGCGGCAGCGCGAGCGACGCCAGGTCGATGGTGAGGAAATCCCCCTGCACCACTCGCAGTCCCCCCAATTGCTCGGCGGAGAGCGAGGCCGCCAGATCGCGATCCAGTTCGATCGCCACAACCTGCTTCGCACGGGCGGCCAGAGGCCGCGTGATGGCGCCGCGGCCGGGACCGATCTCGAGGAAGGTATCGTCGGGCGCGGGCGAGATGGCATCCACCACCTTGCGCGCCCAGGCGGGCTCCAGGAAGTGCTGGCCGAATCGCTTGCGCGCTCTCACGTGCGATCCCCGCCCGGTGCATCCTCCGGATCCTCGGCGCCGTTCCACCAGATCTCTTCGGCCTCGTCGATCTCTTCCTCCGACAGGCCGAAGTAGTGGCCCGCTTCGTGAATCAGCGTGAGGCACACTTCCTCGAACAACTCGTCTTCGTCTTCGCACTCTGCCTCGAGCGGTCGCTGGTAGATCACGATGCGATCGGGCAGCGCGTTGCCGTGGGCCCAGCCTCTCTCGGTCAGCGGCGTCCCGTGGTAGAGGCCGAACAGCGTCTCGCCCGGCTCGTGGCCCATTTCGGCGAGCAGTTCCGGCGAAGGGGAGTCCTCCACGACGATCTCGACGTTCTTCATGCGGTCGCGGAATTGCCGCGGGATGGCGCGCATGGCTTCGCGCACCAGCGCCTCGAAGGCAGCGCGGGTCATCGGCGTGGACGGGACTTTCGGGGTGGCTTCGTGGACTTCGCCGTCCGGGCCCCCTTGATCCGGCCGGCGCGGCCTTCGCCGAGCGTCCTGAAGTAGCGACACAGGTCCCGCGCCGCGCAGCGGTCGCACATCGGCGTCGGCCGGCACACGCGTCGGCCGTGCAGGATCAACGTGTCCGACGCGCGTGTCCAGCGCGCCTTCGGCAAGGCCGCGGCCAATTGCTTCTCGACGGTCTCCGGGTCTTCGGACGCCGCGATGCCCAGGCGGTTGGCAACCCGCAGCACGTGGCGATCGACGGGCAGGCCCGGCACGCCGAGCGCGTGCCCGAGCACGACGTTGGCCGTCTTGCGGCCGACGCCAGGCAGCTCGACGAGCGCGTCCATCGACGCCGGCACGTCGCCGCCGTGGCGTTCGACGAGCGCGCGCGCCGCGCCGGTGATCGATCGCGCCTTGCTGCGGAAGAAGCCGGTCGACACGATCAGCGGCTCGACCTCGGCAGGGTCGGCCACCGCCAGCGCGCGTGCGTCCGGGTACTTCGCGAACAGCGTGGGCGTGACGATGTTCACCCGCGCGTCGGTGGACTGCGCCGACAGGATGGTGGCGATCAGCAACTCGAAGGCGGTGCGGTAGTGCAGTTCGGTATCGGCGCCAGGGTGCTGGGACTCGAGCCGATCGAGGATCTCGCGTGTCTCGCGGGCGGGGCGAGGGTCGGCCACGCGCCGCCTCAGTGCACGGGGCCGGGCCCGGGCGTGGTGCCGACGTTGCGGAGCTGTTCCTGCAGCGCGGCAACCAGGTTCGGCAGCACCTGGAAGGGCACGACCACTCGTGCGCGCACAGGCGCGCGCACCACGGTGTCGGCGCCCGGTGACGTCGCGTTCAGCGATCGAATCTCTTCCTCAGAGAGCGGAAGCACTTCGCAGAACGTCAGCGTGCAGTCGAACGGCGTCTGCGAAATCGCGCAGAAGTTCGCGTACGTCCGCTCCCCACGCCCACCATCGTCGGGCACGATGGTGAAGTTGATCTGTTTCAGCTCGGCCATCTGGGCAGTGTAGAACGGTTCCCGTGCCTGGTGCTAGGTGCTGAGTGCCTGGTGCGGTGCCATGTGCCACGTGCTTGGTGCTTCGTGCGGTGCTCGGTGCTTGACGGGCACCAGGCACGCACTTGGCACCTGGCACAAAGCACCCATGTGGCACCTGGCACCTGGCACGAAGCACCGCACGTGGCACGTAGCACCAGGCACTCAGCACCGCACTTGGCACCCAGCACCCAGCACGAAGCACAGCAAGTGTTCAGTCAGTATTTACGCATGACGCCGACGACGACGCCCTGAATCTGGACGTGGTCGGCCGGAACCACGATCGGCTGCATCGTGGGGTTGGCGGGCTGCAGGCGCACGCTCTCGTGCTCGCGATAGAACTTCTTCAGCGTCGCGTCGTGCCCGCCCAGCAGCGCGATGACCATCTCGCCGTTCTCTGCCGTCTTCCGATCCTCGACGATGACGAAGTCGCCGTCGCGGATGTGTTCGTCGATCATCGAGTTGCCGCGCACACGGAGCACGTAGGTCTCGCGCCGCCCTACCAGGTCCTCGGGCACCGCGATCGTTTCGCTGCCGGCGACGGCCTCGATCGGCACACCCGCCGCGACGTAGCCAAGCATTGGAAGCTCAACCGCACGCCCGCCCGAGCGGGTGGGCACCAGCTCCACCGAGCGGCTGCGATTCCACGCCCGCTTGATGAAGCCTTTTTCCTGAAGGTTGGTGAGGTGCTTGTGGACCGTGGCGAGTGAGGAGAGGCTGAACCGCTTGCCGATTTCCTCCAGGCTGGGCGCGTACCCGTGACGCTGGATGAACTCGTTGAGGTAGTCCAGGATCTCCCGCTGGCGCTTGGTGAGCGGCATCATGCGGGGCGTATCATACGCAAAGGAAAGGCGAAGGTCAACCGGGGGTTGTTGTGCATTTCACAAACCCACCCGTTCCTCTGTCGGTAGGTAGCCGTAGGCCACGGGTGCGTGCTCACCAGGTTATGCATCGGTTCAAGAGACCGCTGACAAGAAGCCCCAGCGCGTCCAGCATTACTGCGCACCAATTGGGCAACCGGCATTCACAAGCCTCGCGACCGGCGCCTCAACAGCACCCAGAGACCGGTAATCGTCCCGGCGACGGTGAGGATGCCGTAGGTAAGCGCAGCATCACGGCCCCATAAGAGCCAACCGACCACAGGGGCAAGTATCAAGAAAGCCCAATAGACCAGCCATTGACGCCGGGTGGCCGGCATCCTGCCGCGCGGAGGACTCACGCTGCTTCGCCTTCGGCTTCTTCGCTGGCTTCGCGGGCAAGCAGCGATGACATGGGGTCATCGAAACGACCGCGGCAGCTTTAGCAGGGGTACTACGGGCCTCCAGCGGTGGGTGATGATCATCCGTCCCGTCTAGACTCTGCAAGATGCCACAAGCTTCTGGCCGCACCAAACGATTCCACTCGACTGCCGTCCTCTCACTCACGATGGTTGCGGTAGCTGCCGCGTCTTACGGTGGCAGACCGGGAGCGGAGATCGGCAGTCTCGAGTGGGCTGCATCGGCCGTCGAAACGCTGGCTGAAAGAATCGTCACCTATGGCCTCCTTGAATCGAGTGTGGCCGTCTACTCATATGGAGTAGACGACAACTGGTCGTTGATCGCAGTGCCAGCCCGCGGGCCTGACGCGGAGAGCCTTCGTCGCGAGGGACTGCCTGAAGAAAAGGTGCGGCAACTGATTGGAATGCTCCACGACAAAACGGGACTGGCATACCTGATTGAAATACGACCCGGCAAGATCTCGATCCGCGCGTTGGCGTCCACGTATCTCGAAGTCCCGGAGCAACTGGTTCTGTCGTGGAAGCAGAAAACAACAATCGAGCTGACGCTCCGGAAGGGGCAAGATGGCATGGCGCAGCTTATCGAAATCCGTCGTATTCACTAGAGGCGGCAAGCGGGATTGGGAGTTAGGAATTGGGAGTTGGAGGTTGACTGTGACGGACAATCGCAACCGGTGCTAGCATGACCGGCCGTGCGGATCCCGTTTTCCCTGCTGCCGGCCGGCGCACGCCCCTTCGACGTCGTCGGGCTGGGGCAGAACAGCGTGGACCTGCTCGCCGTCCTCAATAGCTTTCCTCGCAGCAACACCAAGCACCGTATCGAGAAGTTCGCCCGGCTTCCCGGTGGACAGGTCGCCTCGGCAATGGTCTGCTGCGCGCGGCTGGGTTGGCGCGCGCGATACGTCGGGCGCTTCGGATCCGATGAGATCGGCGCGCTGGGACTGGCGAGCCTGACGAGCGAAGGTGTAGACGTCAGCGCCGCGCAGCAGGTGGACTCGCCAACACGGTTCGCGATGGTGCTGGTCGATGCGCGCACCGGGGATCGCACGGTCTTGTGGGACCGCGATCCGAAGCTCGTGATCCGGCCAGGCGACATCGGACAGGACGTGTGGGCCAGCGCCCGCGCGCTGCACGTCGATTGCGAGGACATTGCTGCCGCCACCGAAGCGGCTCGCGTCGCGCGATCGAACGGCGCGCTCACGGCGATCGACGTCGAGGCCGTGCTGCCCGGCGTGCCCGCCCTCCTGCGCCACATCGACATCATCGTCGCGTCGGAAGGACTCCCCGAAAAGCTCACCGGACACCACGACACCGGAACGGCGCTCGCGGCGATGGCGCGGGAGTATGGTCCCGCGGTCGCGTGCGTGACGCTCGGCAACGCCGGCAGTCTCGCGATCTGCCAGGGCCGCGAGATCCGCACGCCCGCCTTCGAGGTGCGCGTCGTCGATAGCACGGGCGCAGGGGATGCCTTCCGCGGCGGGCTCATCAGCGGCTACCTGCGTGCAGGCGCCGATGCCGACGCCGAGGACGTCCTGACCTACGCGACGGCCGTCGCCGCGCTCAAGTGCCGTTCGCTCGGCGCACGCGACGGGCTGCCTCGCGCGGCAGACGTGGACCAATTCCTGCGGCGGTAAGGCACTGTCCCTGATGAGCAGAAACAAAGTTCTGCTCCACACGTGTCCGTTTCAACCTTTCAGGCGAGAGGGCGGTCTAACGAGAGTGAAGGCGGAGCCTCGGCGGCTCGCGACCGAAACGGGAGGCGCTTGACTGTTCGGGACGGGCGGATTGGGGGCTGGACCGGCGGCGACGCGCCGGAGTGGCGGGTGAGAGTGATCCGCCCACCGGCGTCGTCCGACGTGCCTGCACCCCTAGACGGCCTCGACGATGGGGCGCTCGTGGCGGCCTGCCTGGAAGGCAGACGAGATGCCTTCGACCTGCTCGTGCGCCGCCACCAGCGAGCCGTCTATCAGGTCTGCTACCGGTTCGTCGGCAATCACGCCGACGCGAGCGACCTGGCGCAGGATGCCTTTCTTCGCGCGTGGCGCGGCCTCGAGGGCTTCAAGCGCGAGTCGTCTGTGGGCACGTGGCTCTATCGCATCGCCGTCAACACCTGCCTGAACCGGCTGGCGGTGAAAGTGCCGCCGATGCGGGATGTCGATGGCCTCGGGCTCGTCGACCACTCGAGCGAAGATGCGCCGGAGCGCGTGCTGCGCGCCGAGCGCGCCGCGCGCGTGCGACGCGCGATCCTGGGCCTGCCAGCCAAGCAGCGCGCGACGGTGATCCTGCGCATGTATCACGACCTGCCGCACCAGCAGATCGCCGAGCTGCTCGGCAATTCCGTCGGATCGGTGAAGGCGAATTTGTTTCACGCGCTTCGAAACCTGCGGCGCATTCTCGGGGGCGATGTGTGACGTCTCACCTCAGCCCGGCCGAAGTCATCGACGCGCTGGACGGCGTGCTGCCGACCGATCGCCGGGCGCATCTCGACCGGTGTGCCCAGTGTCGCGCGGGCGTGGCTGCGCTTGCCGAGACGGCACGCGACCTTGATTCCGGCGAGGTTCCCGAGCCGTCACCGCTGTTCTGGGATCACCAGGCCGCGCGGATCGCCGAGGCCGTCGCTTCCGAGCCGGCACGGCCCGCGTCCTGGTTGCCGCGTCTCGCATGGGGCGGTGCCGTCGCAGCCGCCGTCGTCGCGGGCCTCATCGTCTTCGTGCCTCACCGCGTACCCTCCGGCGTGCCGGCGCCCGGTGTGATGCCTGGCATCGCGACACCAGGGGCGTCCGCCGACGTCGAGAGCGATCACGCGTGGACGCTGTTGACCACGGTCGGCGCCGATCTCGATGAGGACTCCGCAGTGGACGCGCTCGGTCCGGCGCCGGACACGGTGGATGAAGCCGTCGGCGAGCTCGATCCCGACGAGCGCGCAGTGCTGGCGGCGCTGTTGCGCGACGGGCTGAAGCCGCGGAGCTGAGCGCATGGCGAGACGACTTTTCAGGCTGGCCGGTGGCGTCGTGCTGACATGGGCGCTTGCCACCGGCGTTGCCGGCGCGCAGCAGCCGGAGTCGGCCGGCGCCGACGATCAGCGGCTCGCGCCCCGCGACGTCCAGCGCCTGTTCGACGCCTACGTCCTGATGCAGGCGCAGGAGCGGCTCGTGCTGACGGATCAGCAGTACCCGCAATTCCTGCAGCGGCTCAAGGCGCTGCAGGACGTCCGGCGGCAGACGCAGCAGGCGCGGGCGGCGATCCTCCAGGAACTGGGCCGCGGCGTCTCGGGGAAGCCCGGCGTGTCGCTCGACGAGGCGGGGCTCCGCGATCGCATGCGGCGGCTGCGCGAGATCGATGAGCGCGGCGTGGCGGACGTACGCCGCGCGTGCGACGCGATCGACCAGATTCTGGACGTTCAGCAGCAGGCGCGCTTCCGCGTCTTCGAGGAGCAGATGGAGCGCCGAAAGGTCGAGCTCGTCCTGCGTGCCCGGCAGGCCGCTCGTGCCAACCGCCGCGGCGCATCGGCGCCGTCCGAGCCCTAGTTCCGCGCACCTGGTCGCACCTCGTCGCCCCCGTGGTACCATAGTCTCTGGTGCCTGGCCGCTTCGACGAGACGGAGGTAATTCCATGCGCCGCATGATCTTCGGCGTGTTGGCCATCACGAGCGTGGCGGCCATAGCCATCGGCGCCGATGCCGGCGTCGGGACCCGCGCCGACGCCGACGCACTGCAGAACAAGCTGCTCCAGATCGCCACCAACGGGCTCGCGCAGAAACCCGTCAGCCGCAACACGCCGGTGACCGAGCGTGAGGTCAACGCGTTCCTGCGCGCGCATGCTTCCGAGAGCCTGCCGCAGGGCGTGATCGATCCGCTCGTCACGATCATGCCGGACGGCCGCCTCACGGGGCGCGCCATGGTAGACCTGGACGAGGTTCGCAACTCGAAAGAGCGTGGCACCTTCAGCCCGTGGACGCTGCTGCGCGGTCGTGTGCCGGTTGAGGCGGCGGGACTGTTGCGCACCGAGAACGGCGTCGGCGCGTTCACGCTCGAAAGCGCGACGGTCGGCGGCGTGCCCGTGCCCAAGTCGGTGCTCCAGGAGCTGGTCGCTTACTACACGAAGAGCGAGAGCCAGCCGGGAGGCCTGAACTTCGAGGCGCCCTTCCGTCTGCCCGCCCGCATCCGCGAGATCCGCACGAAGCTCGGCCAGGCGCTGGTGGTGCAGTAAGCCGACCCGGTCGATGCCAGCCTCTGCCGACTTCCTGCAGACGCCGCTGCAGTTCCTCAAGGGAGT
>UEXX01000062.1_pt1 | contig 11226 bp, 7 predicted proteins | sample 4301161 | NCBI WGS metagenome assembly UEXX01 (sample SAMEA4773179, study PRJEB27434) | metagenome | biome: 2259; feature: agricultural soil; material: soil | place: USA | collected 2014-09 | depth 0.25 m
CATGGGCGCAGCGATCCAGTTGAACGCGCTCAACGAGACCGATCGCGGCGTCGCCGAGCTGGACACGGTGATCGCAATGACGCCCGCCCGGCCGTTCGGCGCGATGGCCCGCGCCCGATGGCTGCGTGGCACGCTGCTGGATCGGCTGGGACAGCGGCAGGCCGCCGTGGACGCCTACAAGGCCGCGCTGACCAGCGTCCCTCCCGGTGATCCCGACGGCATCGCCGACAAGGCACGCGCCGGCCTTCGCACCACACCTGATCCGGCGGCTGGAGAGGCCTATCGCACCAGTCTCGTGGGCTGGCGCGCCTTCGAACGGGGCGCGATGGACGAGGCCGATGCCGCGCTGGGGCAGGCCGCCTCGCGCGCCCCGCGCGACCAGGTGATCCAGGTGCGCCGCGCACGCGTCCACCAGGCACGCGGCGACGCCGGTTCAGCGCTGCAGACCTACGACGCGATCATCGCCACCCGACCGCAGGCCTCACCGATCGCGCTCGCGGCCGCCTACGCGTGGAGCGCCGAGGTGTTCGAAGCACGCGGCGATCTGCAGACCGCGCGTGCGCGCTACCGCTCTGCCACGCACGTGTTCGCTGCCGACTCGCGGCTGCAGCGCGAGTGCCGGCGCGCGCTCGATCGTCTCGGTACGAAGCAGTGATCGGGCCGCGCGTCTACAGATCGAGACACGTTGGACCGACACATCGCAGTACGGCGCGTGAATGGATGCGCGCGTCGTTGCGGGCACGAACGTCATCGACGCGCGATTGCTGCGATCTGGTGTCAAGTCTTGACACTGTGAGAAAGTTTGTGCTTGACATCCGTTTTTTCTCATCCATAATCTACATCTTGTATGAAGGTGAATCGCTCAGGCCACCGGTAGTAACGCACTGTTTCCGCGGCCCGAGTCGAGACACCCTCACTTAGGAGGAAGAATGGCGAAGAAGGCAAAGAAGGCGGCCAAGAAGAAGGCTGCGAAGAAGCGGTAACAGCTTGCCGCGCGGGGGTGACCCACTTGGTCACCCCCTACTTCTTTCAGACCACTTTCGTACCACACAGCCTCACCGATCTTCTCCACCACGCGCCGGCGGGCACGTCAGGTGGACACGAGGCGGAAGACACCGCGGCCAGGCGATTGTGGGCCAGGCGGCTAGAAATCGAGACCGACCGCGGTGCGGTCTGACGCGCACCCTAAACCCGGAAAGGGGGGATCAGGAGCGATGGCGAAGAAAGCCAAGAAGGCCGCGAAGAAGGCTGGCAAGAAGCGCTAACAGCGCTTTCAGCCGTTCCGCAAGACCAAAGGGGCTCCTCGCGAGCCCCTTTTTTTATTGCTTCCCGTCCCACACACGCACGCCGCGAATCACGTCGCCCTCGGCGAGCCGATCCGCGACGTCCATGCCCGCCACGACTTCGCCAACCACGGTGTACTTCGCGTCGAGATGCGGCTGCGGTGAGAGCGTGATGAAGAACTGGCTGCCCCCGGTGTCGGGCCAGTCGAGCGCCATGCCAACGGTGCCGCGCAGATACGGACGCTCGCTGAGCTCGTCGCGGATGGTGAAGCCGGGCCCGCCTTCCCCATCGCCGCGCGGATCGCCGTCCTGGACGACGAAATCGGGCACGACCCGGTGGATCGCGACGTTGCCGAAGTAGCCGCGCCGGGCCAGCTCGCTGATCGTGCGCACCGCAAGCGGCGCGTCGAGCATCGCGAGCTCCACCTGGATGGTGCCCTTGTCGGTGTCGACGTAGATCTGCGTCGAGTACTGCGGGAGCTGCACGTCACGCGACCCGTACACGCTCCAGTCGTAGCGCGTTGGCGCCGGCCGGATCGTCGCCGCATCGTCGCGGCTCGGGTCGAGCTTGTGCAGCAGGTCGGCCGCGTGGACCCGCACGGCCCAGTCGCCGTCGGCGAGCGCGGCGACGAGCAGCGGTTGTGCGGTCTCGCGCCCGAATTCCACGAGCGCTGACAGCGCGGCCGCTCGCGCGACGTACGAGCCGTCCTTGTCGACGGACTGCGCCGCCTGTGTCAGCGCTTCCAGAGCGCCGGCGGGTTTCAGCGCGCCGAGCGCCCTGGCGGCGGCCGCACGAATCACAGGGTCCTCTGCGCTCATCTTTGCGAGCGCGATCGAGCCCGCCTGGGGCGACTTCACCTCGGCGAGCGCGTCGAGCACCGCCGGGATGACGCGCGGCTCTTTGTCTTCGGCCATCGACTCGAGCAGCGCCCCAGACGACTCGGCAGGGACGGTGGACAGGGCGCGCGCGATCGCGGCGCGTACCTTCCACTGTTTGTCGCTCTCGAGGGTGGAGAGCGAGAGCATGAACCGCTCGGGATCCGCGTTGACGAGCGCCCCGAACGCGGCAGCGCGCACGGTCGCACTCGGATCCGTCACCAGCTCGAGCAGCACATCGACGCTCGCGGGGGTTTTCAGCTTGCCAATGGCGGTGATGGCCTCCGCGCGGATGCCGGGGTGGATGCCTCGAATCTTGAGGACATCGACGAGCGGACCGAGGGCGTTCGGGTCGCCGATCTCACCCATCGCGCGAATGGCTTCCACCGCCTGCGCCGGCGTATGCCCGACGTCCGCCGTCATCGTGCGCAGCAAGTCCAGGGAGTCGCGGTCCTTCACCGCGCCCAGCCCGCGGGCGGCGAAGCCGCGGCCGTAGGCACTGCTGCCCTTGACGAGACGTCGAAGCGCAGGAATGGCGCGCGGGTCCTTGATCCGGCCAAGTGAATAGGCGACCGGCCACCACTGCGACACCGGCGCTCCGGAGCTGTCCAGCACCGCGGCCGCCAGCTGGTCGAAGGCCTTGAGGCGAGCCAGCGCGTAGAGCCCGAGCCGCGTGGCCTCAACCTCGGGCGCCAGCGGGTAACCGCTCTCATCGGGAAAGACGTTCGTGATGGCGCCGGCTTTGACAGAGGCCGCGACCATCGCCCCGATGGCCTCGGCACTGCCGGTGTCGCCGATGAGGCCGAGCGCTTCGGCCGCACGGCCGCGCACGATCGGCGAGGGGTCAGCCAATGCGTTCCGCAGGACGCCGGTCGCTTCCTGGCGTCCGATGAGGCCCAGCCCGAAGACGGCCATCTGCCGTACTTCGGGATCGGTCTCTGACGTCAGCAGATCGGCGAGCGGCACGATTCCGGCAGGCAGGTGCACCCGGCCGATCGCCAGCGCGGCGCGGCGCCGGATGCGCCCTTCCCGGTCCTTGAGCAATGCGACCAGGTCCCCCGCCGGCGGAGGCGCGTTGGCCGGATCGCGCAGTTGCCGCTGATCCTCGAGCCGCAGGATCCACGACATCTTCTGTTCGAAGCTGGGCGCGGCGGGGGCCACTTCCGGAGGTGCAGCGGGCGGCTTCGACGCGCACGCCGCACAAACGAGCAGCGCCAGCAGCGCCGAGACGTTGCGCTTCACGATGGCCTCACCTCCAGATGCCGCAAGGTCGCGACTGCGACGCGATCCTCCACGATGTTGACACCGATGCCGGGACCCTGTTCGGGAACGAGCACCGTGCCGTCCTGCTGGATGTCGATCGCCGGGTCGATCAGATCTTCTGCGTAGTAGCGCTTGCTCGCTGCGAGGTCGCCGGGCAGACGGAAGTTGCCGAGCGTCGACAGGTGCAGGTTGTGGGCCCGGCCGATACCAGACTCGAGCATGCCGCCGTGCCAGACGGGGACGCCCGCGCCGGCGCAGATGTCGTGCACTCGAATGGATTCCGCGTGCCCGCCGACGCGGCCTGGTTTGATGTTGATGATGCGGCAGGCGCCGGCTTCGATGGCCATGGCCGCGACCCGAGGCGACACGATCGACTCGTCCAGGCAGACCGGGGTCCGCATCTGCCGCTGCAGTCTTGCGTGGTCCATCACATCGTCGTAGTCGAGCGGCTGCTCGATCATCATGAGGTCGAAGCCATCGAGCGCGGAAAGGTGCGCCGCGTCCTCGAGCGTGTAGGCGGCGTTGGCGTCGACCATCAGCGGAATCGCGCCGAACCGCGCGCGGAGCCGTTCCACAGCCTCGATGTCCCATCCCGGCTTGATTTTGATCTTGATGCGCTGATAACCCGCCTCGCGCTCGATCGTCACGCGATCGACCAGCTCGTCGAGCGAGTCCTGGATGCCGATCGAGACGCCGGACGCGATCGGCCTGCGCCTGCCGCCAAGCGCCTGCCAGAGCGGCTGGCCGTTCTGCTTCGCATGGAGGTCCCACGCCGCCATCTCGACGACGGCCTTGGCCATGTTGTGGCCGCGGACGCGGGCCATCGCCGGCCAGAGATCGCGAGGGTGGACGAAGTGGCGTCCCAGCACGAGCGGCGCAAGAAACTCCGTGACGACGTGCCAGACCGTTTCCGTCGTCTCGCTGCTGTAGTAGGGGTCGTGTTCGGCGACGGCCTCGCCCCAGCCTTGCGCGCCCTCGCCGTGGAGCGTGACGAGCACGAACATGCGATCGTAGGACCGCGCGAAGCTGGTTTCGAAGTAGCGCACCAGCGGCAGCCGCAGCAGTCGAATGTCCAGGCGGTCGATTGTCACGAGCGGATGGCAGGGGCCGCGCGACAGGCGCGAATTGCGCGGCCGAGGCGCATCATAGCATGCCGTCCGCGGCTTGCCTGCCGGAGAATCCGACCGCTATACTCCGCCCACGTTGGAGGTCCGTCACATCGCTCTCGAGGGCCCGATTGGCGTGGGCAAATCGGCGCTGGCCGAACGGCTGGCGGCTCGCCTGGATGCGACGCTCGTCCTCGAAGATACCGAGAACCCGTTCCTCGCGGACTTCTACGCCGATCGCCCGGGCGCGGGCCTTCAGGCCCAGCTTTTCTACCTGCTCGCGCGGCATCGTCAGCAGAGCACGCTCAGGCAGTCCGATCTGTTCAGCCAGGCCACGATCTGCGACTACATGTTCGACCGCGACAAGATCTACGCGTACCTGAACCTCGACGACAACGAGCTGTTCATCTACCAGCGGCTGTTCGATCTGCTCGCGCGCGATGTGCCCGCGCCCGATCTCGTCATCTATCTCCAGGCGCCGACCGACGTGCTGCTCCGCCGGCTGAAGGAGAAGAGCCGCGAGGCCGATACGGACGTCTTCATCCCGGACGGGCCGTACCTTCAGGAACTGAACGAGGCGTACCACCACTTCTTCTTTCACTACGCGGCCAGCCCGCTGCTGGTGGTCGAGACGTCCGGCTTCGGTGCGCGTCCGACCGACGAAGTGGTGGACGATCTGCTGCGGCAGGTCGAACAGATGGCCGGCGGCACGCGGTATTACGTGCCGCGGGCGTAATGGGGTCAGACGCTGTTAAGGAGGCCGTGATCGCGTAACAGCGTCTGACCCCATGGGCCTTAACAGCGTCTGACCCCGGTGTAGCCCGCAGCCCCGACCCTGTAGTACCCTTCCCCCTTCATGGCGTGGTTCAAGAAGAGCCGCAAGCCCATCGAGGCGCAGGCAGATAAGTCGAAGATTCCAGAGGGGTTGTGGGTCAAGTGCCCCTCCTGCGCCCAGGCCCTCTACAACAAGGACCTCGCGACCAACCTCCAGGTCTGCCCCAAGTGCAGCCATCACTTCCGCCTCTCCGCCGCCGAACGACTGAAGATGCTGTTCGACGAGGGGGAGTACGAGGGGCACGACGGCGAGCTGATCTCGATCGACCCGCTGCACTTCACAGACACGAAGCCCTATCGTCAGCGCCTCGATGCCGGCCGTGCCGCCACTGGCGAGCGGGATGCGATCGTCTCGGCCACGGGGCTCATCGACGGCCGCAAGGTCGCCGTCTGCGCGATGGAGTACGGCTTCATCGGCGGCAGCATGGGCGTGGTGGTCGGCGAGACGATCACGCGCGCCATCGAGCGCGCAATCGGCGAGCGCATTCCGGTTGTCGTCGTGTCGTGCTCCGGCGGCGCCCGCATGATGGAAGGCGCGTTGTCGCTGATGCAGATGGCCAAGATCAGCGCCGCGCTGGCGCGGCTCGATCGTGCCCGGCTGCCCTATCTCTCCATCCTTACGGACCCGACGACGGGCGGCGTCACGGCGAGCTTCGCGATGCTCGGCGACCTGAACATCGCCGAGCCGAAAGCGCTCATCGGGTTCGCGGGACCTCGCGTCATCGAGCAGACGATCCGCCAGAAGCTGCCCGAGGGCTTCCAACGCAGCGAGTTCCTGCTCGAGCACGGCTTCGTGGACCTCGTCGTGGATCGCCGCGAGCTCAAGGCGGCCATCTCGCGCGCCCTCGGCTTCATGATGCCGGCCCTCACGCCGGAAGCCTCGGCGACCACACCTGTCGTTTCCGAAACCACTGCCTGATCGCACACACTCCGGGGTCATGACCGATCGCGAGTGGCTCGACAGCCTCGAGCTGTTCGGCATGAAGCTGGGGCTCGAGACGATCGGCCGCCTGGCCGAAGCACTTGGTCATCCCGAGCGCGCGTACCCCGTCGTCCACATCGCAGGCACGAACGGCAAAGGTTCGGTCGTGGCGATGATGAGCACCGCGCTGACGGCGGCGGGGCATCGCGTCGGGCGCTACACGTCGCCGCATCTCGTGCGCGTCGAAGAGCGCGCGGCGATCGACGGCCGGTCGGTAGGCCCGGCCGCGTTCGACCGGGCGCTCGCGCGAGTCCGGACGGCGGCCACCACGCTCGCGACGGATCACCAGCCCACGTACTTCGAAATCACCACGGCGACCTCGTTCGAGATCTTCCGCGACGCGGCAGTCGACGTCGCGGTAATCGAGGTGGGCCTCGGCGGCCGATACGATGCCACCAACATCGTCGCACCCGCCGTGACGGTGATCACGTCGATCGATTTCGATCACGAGTCGCACCTCGGCACGACGCTCGAGGCGATTGCCGGCGAGAAGGCGGGGATCGTCAAGCCGGGGGTTCCGGTGGTCGCGGGGCATCTGCCGCCTTCCGCGCTCGATGTGGTGCGGCGGGCGGCCTCCGTCGCCCGGGCGACTCTCACGGTGGCCGACGAGGCAAGCGAGCTCACAGCGCGGGACGCGGGTAACAGCCGCCTGGAGGTGCATATCCGAACACGCCGCGGCGAGTATGGGCCCGCCTTGCTTGGCCTGCGGGGCCGGCACCAGGCGCAGAATGCCGCGGTTGCGGTCCTGGCGCTCGAGGCGTGCGGGGAGCGCGGCATCGGCGCTGCGCCCGAGGCGATCGTGCGCGGGCTGACCGAGGCGCGCTGGCCGGCGCGCCTGGATCTGATCGACCTCGGCGGCCGATCGCTGCTGGTGGACGGCGCCCACAACGCCTCCGGCGCGCAGGCCCTGGCGGACTACCTGCGCGAGACGTATCCGGCGGGTCTGCCACTCGTGTTCGGTGTCATGGCCGACAAGGCCCTGGTGCCGATGCTCAGCGCGCTCTCGCCGTGGGCGCGGCCGCTCATCCTCACGCGGGCGCCCGGACGACGGGCCGCCGATCCTGAGGCGCTGGCGGAGGTCGCACGCGCGCTGGCCGATCCGCCAGAGGTCATCGTCGAGCGCGATGTGAGCCGGGCGCTGGAGCTCGCGTGGCAGCGCGGCAACGTGGCGGCCGTGGCGGGATCGCTTTACCTGGCCGGCGACGTGCTCGCGCGCATCGGACGCGCGCCAGAGTGAAGCGCGATCGCGCGTTGCCGGTGCCGGAAGCGGCGTGGTATCGTGGCCGGAAGTTGCGCGTGCCTCGCCTGCCGGCGCTTCCCGCCTGCTTCGATTCGTTGACGATGCGTTCTGCGTTTCGCTGCTGCTCGATTCTGATGCTGGCCACGCTGATGGTGGCGACGGCGCGCACGGCGTCTGCTCAGCAAACCGGCAACTGCAAGGCGACCAAGCAGTGGCAGCTCGAGCAGGTCGAGAAGGATCACATCAAGCTCACCGGACAGGTGGAGATCGACTGCGGCAACGAGTCGATGTCGGCCGATCAGGTGGAGATCTTCCAGGACACCAACGTGATGATCGCCACGGGCAACGTGGTGTTCACGAGCGGCGGCAGCCGCATCGCGGCCGACCGGCTCGAATACAACACGCGCACGCGCACGGGCACCTTCTTCAACGGCTTCGGTACGTCGACGATGCACGAAAGCAGGGGCTCGCGCAGGCCGACGCAGACCTCGCAGTTCACGCAGTCGGCGCAGTACGGCCAGCAGCAGCGGCCCGGCGACAAGTCGATGTTCGGCGCGGAAGAAGCCGACATCTACTTCTACGGCGAGAAGATCTCGAAAGTGGCGCAGGAGAAGTACCGCATCACGCACGGCGGCTTCACCACGTGCGTACAGCCGACGCCACGCTGGCAGCTCACATCAGGCACGGTCACGCTGAACCTGAAGCACTATGCCATCCTGACGAACTCGTTGTTTCGTGTGAAGTCCGTGCCGGTCCTCTACTTTCCGATCTTCTACTACCCGATCAACAAGGAGAACCGCGCAACCGGGTTTCTGATGCCGCTGTACGGCTCGTCCACGATCAAGGGGCAGACGCTCAGTAACGCTTTCTTCTGGGCCATCAACCGAAGCCAGGACGCGACGATCCTCTACGACTGGTTCTCGAAGACCGGACAGGGCGTCGGCGCCGAGTACCGGTACGTCGCGGCGCCGGGGTCCGACGGCCAGATCCGGTTCTACAATCTGAACGAGCACGAGGCTGAGTACGACAACGGCACCGGCACCATCACGACGACGCCCGCGCGCGAGAGCTACCAGGTCAACGGCACGCTGTCGCAGAAGATCAGCAGAACGTTCCGCGCGCGCGGCCGCGTGGACTACTTCTCCAACATCAGTGTCCAGCAGACCTACAGCCAGAACCTCTTCGTCGCCACCAATCACCAGCGCGTGATGAGCGGAGCGGTGAACGGCGTTATCGGCACGTTCAGCCTGAACGGCAGCTACGACCGCAGCGAGTACTTCTACGGCACGACGCAGTCCACGCTGCGGGGCGGCACGCCGCGCATCACGTTCCAGCGCGCCGACAAGCCCCTGTTCGGAACGCCGATCTATTTCTCGATGAGCGGCGAAGTCGCGCACCTGCTGGCCGAGCGGAAGACGCAAACCGCCACGATCGATCAGAGCCTCTCGCGCTTCGACATCTTTCCGAGAATCCGCTTCCCGTTCACGAAGTGGCAGTTCCTGACGATCTCCACCAGCGCCGCGTTCCGCGAGACCTACTGGACCGAGCGGCGGAACCCGACGACTGGCCTGAACCTCCAGGACCCGATCAACCGCGACTACTACGACCTGGCGGTGCAGATCACTGGCCCGGTCTTCAGCCGCATCTTCAATCGCCCGGGCAGCAGCTACGCCGAGAAGCTCAAGCACTCGATCGAGCCTTTCCTCAACATCGAGCGCATCTCGCCCATCGACGACTTCAGCAAGTTCGTGCAGCTCGATGGTACCGACACGATCGTCGGCCGGTCGACGCGCCTCAGTTACGGCATCTCGAACCGCTTCTTCCGCAAACAGGGCGGCGGCGGCCGGTCCCAGGAACTGCTGACGGCTTCGCTCGGCCAGAGCTACTACAGCGACCAGAACGCGGCGCTCTACGACAAGAACTACCAGACGGCCTTCGGCACCGCGCCCAGCCACCTGTCGCCGCTTTCGCTGCTGGTCCGCTCGACGCCGACCGACCAGATCACGGCGCAGTTCCGCGCGGAGTACGACACGAAGTTCAAGGGGATCCGCACGATGTCGGCCGACGGCACCTGGAACATCGCGGACTGGTTCCACACGACGGCCGGATGGAGCCAGCGGCGGTTCATCGAGGGGCTGCCCGGGTTCAACGACCCCACGCGGCTGGACCACTACCTGAACAGCGCCACCACCTGGCGGGCGCTGAAGAACCGCATCGGCGGCATCTACAACTTCAACTACGACATCCTCCACCACCGGTATCTGCAGCAGCGGATGATGACCTACTACAATTCGCAGTGCTGCGGGTTCGCCGTGGAGTACCAGTCCTTCAACTTCCAGGGGCTCAGCACGGCCCCGGTGACGAAGGACAGCCGGTTCAACTTCACAGTGACGCTGGCTGGTATTGGCACGTTCTCGAATCTCTTCGGCTCCTTTGGCGGAACGGGCGGCACCGCGACCGGCACGCGATACTGAACTGGAAGGAGTGCCAACTCCCAACTCCCAACTTCCAACTCCCAAGTGGTGAGACACTGCAGTGGGGAGTTGGCGTTGGAAATTGGGCGTTGGAAGTTGGAAGTTGAAGGGACGTTCCATGACCCAGGTACTGGTGACCGGCGGCGCCGGCTTCATCGGCAGCAACTTCGTGCGCCATGCGCTGGCCGCGCACCGCGACTGGCGCATCACGACGCTCGACAAGCTGACCTACGCGGGCCGCATCGAGTCGCTGCGCGACGTGATGGACGACCCGCGCCACACCTTCGTGCGCGGCGACATCGGCGACCAGGTGGTCTCCGCCCCGCTGGTCGAGCGCGCGGACATCGTCGTCCACTTCGCCGCGGAGACGCACGTCGACCGGTCCATCTCGGCGGCCGGCGAGTTCATCCGCACCGACGTGATTGGCACCTTCACGCTGCTCGAAGCGGCGCGCAAGGCGCCCCATCTGCGTCGGTTCGTCCAGATCTCGACCGACGAGGTCTACGGCAGCGTGGCCGAGGGATCGAGCCGCGAGACCGACGAGCTGCGGCCGCGAAACCCGTACTCTGCCAGCAAGGCGGCTGCCGATCGGCTGGCGTACAGCTATTTCGCCACCTACGGCGTACCGGTCATCGTCACGCGCGCGTCGAACAACTACGGGCCATACCAGTTTCCCGAGAAGATCATCCCGCTGTTCGTGACCAACGCGATCGACGGACTGTCGTTGCCGCTTTACGGCGATGGCGGCAACGTTCGCGACTGGCTGCACGTGGACGACCACTGCCGCGCGCTGCAGCTGCTGATCGAGCACGGTGTCAGCGGCGAGACCTACAACGTCGGCGGGGGGAACGAGATTCGCAACGTCGATCTGACGCACAGCATCCTGGACGGCGTGGGCCGGCCGCGAACGCTCGTGCAGCCGGTGAAGGATCGGCCGGGCCACGACCGGCGGTACTCGCTCGACACCACGAAGACCCGCGCGCTGGGCTGGGCGCCGACGGTGCCCTTCGCTGACGGCCTGCGCGCCACGATCGACTGGTACCAGGCCAACGAGTGGTGGTGGCGCCCGATCAAGGAAGAAGACGCCACCTTCAAGGCCTACTACGAGGCGCAGTACGGCGGTCGCGAGCGCTAGCCGCGTGAGGCCACTGGGCCGGGTCCTCGTCAC
>UEXX01000302.1_pt1 | contig 11195 bp, 9 predicted proteins | sample 4301161 | NCBI WGS metagenome assembly UEXX01 (sample SAMEA4773179, study PRJEB27434) | metagenome | biome: 2259; feature: agricultural soil; material: soil | place: USA | collected 2014-09 | depth 0.25 m
CTGCCGGCCCTGCGACTGCCTGGGTGGCCGAACTGAAGTTCGGCCCTACGGCTGCTATCGCCGGCCCAACGACTGCAGCAGATGGCGGGTTGAGACGGCGGTCCAGCAGATGCCGTGGCTGTACGTTGCCCAGCGACTTGAGCAGCGACTGCTTCAGATCCGGATGCTCACGCTCGAGCTCCATGATCAAGCGCTTGATGCGCTGACGCTGCAGGCTGAGATCGCCGCAGGCCGGGCAGCAGCAGCCGATGATCGGCAGCCCGGCCGCCTTCGCGTACTCGCGCGCCTCGGACTCCAGCACGTAGACGAGCGGCCGGATGACCACGTGCCTGCCATCGTCGGATCGCAGGCGGGCCGGCATCGCCTTCAGCGCACCGGCGAAGAAGACGTTGAGCAGCAGCGTCTCGACGAAGTCGTCCGCGTGATGGCCCAGGGCGATCTTCGTCGCGCCGACTTCACCAGCCATTCGATACAGGACGCCGCGCCGGAGCCTGGCGCACAGCGAACACGGCGTGGCATCGGCATCGAGGACAGTGTCGATCGTCTCGCCGATCGACGTCTTCACGTGGTGGAACTCCCAGCCGCGCTCTTCGCACGTGCGCGCCACGAGGTCGTGCTGGTAGCCCTCGTAGCCGGAGTCCACGTTCACGGCCACGATCGAGAAGTCGATCGGCGCGCGCTGGCGCAGGACCTCGAGGATCTGGATGAGCGCCCAGCTGTCTTTCCCGCCCGACAACCCGACCATCACCCGATCACCGTCCTCGATCATCTCGAAGTCGGTGATCGCCCTGGTGGCCTTCTTGGCGATGCGTGCCTCGAGCGATGTGGCGTAACCCATCCCGTCAGTTTACAGGAACGAGCAGCCGCTTCACCGTGGCCGGCCAGGTCAGCGTGCGCGCCAGGGCGGCGCCCTCGGCACCAAATCGCGCGGCGGTGTTGGGATCGTCGATGAGGCGCCGGAACGCACCCGCAAGGGCGTCGGCGGTTGGCGCCACCACGAGGCCGGAGCGCTCGTCGGTGACGAGCTCGGCCGGGCCACCGCTGTCGTGACACGTGATCACCGGGCGGGATGCCGCAAAGGCCTCCACCGTCACGAATCCGAAGTCCTCGCCGAGCGGCGGGAACACCACGGCGCGACAGCGGGCGAGGTGATCGACGAGCTGCCCCTCGGTGAGCCGGCCTGGCAGGCTCACGCGATCCTCGAGCCCCAGCGATCGCGCGAGCGAGGCGACCTCGTCGCGCGTCTCGCCTTCCCCGGCGAGCACGGCGCGGATGCCAGCGGCCTCGGGACGCGACAGCGCTTCAACGATCAACCGCATCCGCTTCAGCGGCGTGAATCGCGACACCGAAAACAGGTACGGCTCGTAGTCGTCCACGCGGTAGGGCCGTTGCGGCGGCGGTGGGTACAGGACCTCCGCCTTCAGCTCGGGCCACGCGGCGTACCGTTTCCGGATCGTCTCCGACTGGACGAACAGCTTCGAGACGTTGCGCGTCAGCAGATAGCGATCGGCCCGATGGATCAGCGCGCGCCGTACGCGCTCTTTCGTGCGGTGCAGCGGCGACAGCGGTGTGCTGAAGCGATCCCAGAGGTCGTAGTACTCGCGCATCGTGTGGTTCAGCCAGCACACGTGCGCCGGATGTCGGACGGCATAGCTGGGGAATCGCAGCGAGATGACGCGATCGGTCGGCCGGCCGTCGGACGTGCGCCCGACATCGGTGAGCCAGTTCGCCAGGTACGCCGAGCCCTGCCGTCCGAAGCGATTCTGTGGCGTCAGCACCAGATCCGCCTCGTGGCCGGCCTGTTGGAGCGCCGCCACGAGCGCGCGGGCGATGACCAGGTGGCCGCCCTCGACAAATGGCGGACTCGATGTAACGACAGCGACGGTGCTCACGGAACCAGTTCGGGCTTCACGAGAACGCCCAGGTAGCGGCTGTCCTGACCGCCCTGGGTAAACAGCGGCACGAATCCGCCAGCCACCTCGAGGGTCACATACCAGGCGCGTGCGCCCTGATACGGAAAGCCGCGCGACAGCGCCAGCTCCAGCGTCCCCTGTTCGCCCGCCGCCAGAGTCTTGCTCACCGCCTGGCCCTCTGCCGACAGGACGACCTTGACGGGCGCGTCGCCGCCACTGAGAGTGAGCCGCAGGGTCCTCGCAGCATCGACCGTCTTGAGGATCAGATCCGCGCGCGAATCGCCGCGCAGCCAGAACCCGTCGCCTTCACGGGGGAACGCGTTGTCGTCGAGGAAGTAGATCTGGAACCTTGGGCTGGTGCCAAACAGCACGCGCACGCGGTCCTGCCGTGTCGTAATTGGCAGCGTGTTCAGCAGCGTCATCTCGACGGGCAGCCAGCGCAGCGGGCCGCTCTTGGCGTGTTCAGCCGGGTTGAACGACGCCGAGAACGCATTCAGGACGATCTGCGCCGTGAAGAGCGCGCCGACGAACCACGGCACCAGCGCGGCACCGATCGACTCGATCGGCGGGAGCAGGAACAGCAGCAGCCCGTACGTGCTCATGAAGTAACGGTTGCCGAGCACGCCACCGCCGCCGAAATAGTTGTACGGAATCCAGACGACGACGAGGAGGATCTCGGCGGCAATCGCGCCCGCCACCAGCCATTGCCAGCGCCGGCGTACCGCGCCCGGCCAGAGGAATGCGACCGCCGCGAACAGGCCCGGGAAGAAATACGGCAGCAGTCCCGAGTGCCGCCCGACGACGAAGTACACCAGGTTCCAGGCGAGCCGCGACCAGAACACCGTCGGATCGAACACGATGTTCGTCAGCACTTCGTTCGTCGCGCGATCGAGGCCGACGTCGAAGCCCGCGTCCCCCGTCAGGAACGGAAACGTGCCGTAGAACGTGTTTCGGTCGCCGCCCTGGAAGTTCCAGTCCCCCGTGATGAGCAGGTTGAGCAGGAAGAACCCTCCGACCACGAGGCCGAACAGCGCGCCAATCGTGATCCCCCGCATCCACCGGCGTCGCCCGCCGAGCACGATGAGGATCGGGACGATCAGGATCACGTTGGACGGCTTCGAGAACGTCGCCATGCCGACCAGCGCGACGGCGGCCACGTCGGACGACTGCCCGCGGAGCCATCGCAGGCCGCGGGGCAGACCGGCGGGCGCCACTTCCTTGTACAGCCAGCAGAAGTAGCCCAGCGTGACGGTCACGAGGTTGAACAGTTCCGGCGTCATCCAGACGACGTAGCCTGGCGCGACCGACGCGAAGAAAAACCCGGAGGCGAGCACGGCTGCCGTCGCCGCGGGGCTGCGCGCGGCAATGAACACATACGCTGCGAACACTACCGTCGCGAGCAGCAGGGCGTGGAGGACGAGAAAGCCGCTCGTTCCCCACAGCCACACGAACGGCGCGGCCACGAGCGGGTACATGAACGACTTGCCGTAGTAGAGCCGGCCGGTGTCGGGATCGGGGCCGAACCGCACATGCAGGAACGGGAATGCGCCGTTCATGCGAAGGGAAATGGTTCGCCCCTGCTTCAGGAACACGCCGGACGGACCACTGGGAAATTCGTGCCACACACGCGCCAGATCCGCGCGGCGGTACTCGAGGTCGCCGTCGCGCACCAGGCTGTACGCCATCATGTAGTACGTGGCTTCGTCGCTCTGGAATCCGTACGACGCGTGCGGGAAGTCCACCGACAACGCGAGCCCGCCGTAGATGGCGAGCACAATCGCCGCGACGATCAGACCGGGCCTCGCGTCCAGTGGGCGCGCGACGGGCCGGCTGACGGCGGCGGATCCGAACGCCACGGCGCTCACGCCGGCACACCCCGATCCAGAAAGGACAGGTCTTCGCGCAGGATGCCCTGCCGCCTGGTCGGCCGCGACAGGTCGTTCAGCAGCGGGTACAGCCGCTCCATCTTCCTGACGAACGCATTGATATCGAAATCGCGGGCCGCTTCTCGCGCCCGAGCGCTCATGATCGCGCGCTCGTCGGGATGCTCGATGGCGTGCACGATCCGTCTGGCCAGCGCGGCCGCATCACGCTTGGGGACGATCCACGCGGTCCTGTCCTCGTCGAGAATATCGGTCAGGCCGTCCGCGTCGGTCGAGACGATGGCCCTGCCGCTGGCCAGCGCTTCGAATGCGGTGAGCGGTGTGCCTTCCCAGAGGGACGGAAACACGCTCAGGTCGAACGCGCTGAGCGTTGCCGCCACGTCTTTCACGAAGCCGACGAACACAAACCGGTCGGCGAGGCCCAGCCGTTCGGCCTGCGCTTCGAGCGCCGGGCGCAGCGGTCCTTCTCCCGCCAGGAAGAATCGCGCCTCCGGATGCCGATCGAGCACGAGGCGCGCGGCCTCGACCAGGTACTCGTTGCCCTTCGAATCGTGCAGCCGCGTGATGGTCCCGATCGCAAACTCGCCCGGTCGAAGGCCAAGCGTCTCGCGCGCGGCCGCCACTTCCGCGGCGTCGCGCACACGGCCGAACTCTTCGATCGGCGCGCCGAGATAGACGACGCGAATCTTCTCGGGGGCCACGAGGCGCGCGTCGCGCACGAAGTCCGCCGTGCTGCGCGACACCGCGAGCGCAATGTCCGTGTAGGGCTCCAGCACGATGTCAGCCACTTTCTGGAACCACGGCGTGTCGGTCAGGTTCGCGTGCTCGTGCAGGATGGTCGGCAGGCGCCGCATCGCCCCCGCGAGCCGGCCGAACGTCGTCGCGCCGTAGCCGTGCAGGTGCAGCACGTCGACTTGCTTCCGGTCGATGATCTTGAGCAGCGCGGTGAGCGTCGAGGGATCGAACTTGCCTCGGTCGAGGTACTCGATGTCGACGCCGAGCGACTCGAGCGTTTCCTCCGACAGGTCCTTCTTCCTCAGGCTGACCAGCGAGACGTTGAAGCGCGTTTTGTCGAAGCGCGGGATCATCCAGGCGAACAGGCGCTTCACGCCGTGCATGCGCGATCCCTCCCAGCCGAGGTGATCGCAGACTTGCAGGATGTTGAGGGGACGGCTCATGTCCGGTTCAGCGCCAGCCCCGGCTCGCCCGCGGCGGCGCCAGGATTGCCGTCACGCCGGCCGACGACCCGCGCCGGGACGCCCACCGCGACGGCACGCTCCGGAATCTCGTCGCGCACCACGGCGCCCGCGCCGACGATCGCGCCATCGCCGATCACCACGCCGTCGAGCACCTTCGCGCCCGCGCCAATCCACGCGCCTGCGCCAATCCGCACGCCGGCGGCATGCCGGCCCTGTTCGACCACCGGCACGGACGCGTCGCGCCACTCGTGGTCGCCACCGATCACGTAGCAGTACGCCGCCAGCAGCGTGTCGCGCCCGATCTCCACGCGCGCCGCCGAGAAGACCTCGCAGTTGAACCCGATGTTGGCGCCGTCGCCAAGCGCGATGTCGCCGTTCTTGCACGACAGGATGCTGTTGCGCCCGATGAAGACGCCGTTGCCGATGGTGATGCCGGCATTCGCGTCGCCCTTGGCGTCGAGCAGGCAGTTGTCGTCGATCACGATGTGGTCGCCGAGACGGATCTTGTGCGGATGCCTGAGGACCACGTTCTGACCGAAGACGACGTTTCGGCCGCACGCGCCAACGAGCGATCGATAGAGCACCTTGCGCAGCGCGAGCCCGAGCGCGCCGGGCACCCACTGCGACAGCAACTGCACGAGCTCGTACTTGATCAGCGCGCCCCAGCCGGGCCGGCCGACGATCAGGCGGGCGTATTTCGCGCGGGCGGACTCGCCGCCGCGAAACAGCTCGTCCTGCGCCCGCGGAATGGATCCGGCCATCAGAGCCACCCTGCCGAGCGGTACCAGTCGAGCGTCTGCCTGACGCCCTGCGCCAGACCAATGGCCGGCGTGTACCCGATCTCCGTTCGCGCGCGCGTGATGTCGAACGCGCGGCTCTTCGTGAAGAAGTCCACGCGACGGCGATAGATCGGCGGCTCGAGCCCCAACGGCGCGCACACGGCCTCGCACGCCGCGCCCGCGATCCAGAAGGGCCAGACCGGCAGGTGCACCGATGGCGGCTTCACGCCGGCCTCGGCCGCCACGATCCTCACCAGCTCATTCAGCGTCGTCACTTCCGGTCCGGCCAGGATGTAGGTCCGGCCTGCGGCCGCCGGCACGGTCCCCGCGAGCCTGAAGCCTTCCACCAGGTCATCGACATGCGTCAGATGGTAGAAGATCTCGCCGTCGCCGAGGACGACGAATCGCCGCCGGGCGACGCCGCGAAACAGCTTCAGGAGGCGGCGGTCCGACGGCCCGTAGATGCCGCTCGGGCGGACGATGGCGAGCTCGATGCCCGTGCGCTCGGCCGCGGCACGGGCAAGGCGCTCGCCTTCCAGCTTGGTGACCTGGTACGTGTCACCGGGGCGGAGCGGCGCGTCTTCGTTGGCCGGCGGGTGCTCGATGTCGCCGTGGACACCGACGGTACTGCAGTGGACGACGCGACGCGCGCCGCCGGCGGCGGCCGCATCGACGATCCAGCCGGCAGATTCGGCGTTCACACGGTGATAGGTCGCCTCGGGCAGACCCGCCTGACGATACAGCGCGGCGACGTGATAGACGACCTCCACGCCGCGCGCGGCGCCCGCGAGGTCCTCACGGCGCTCGAGGTCCCCCTTCACCAGCTCGATCCCCACGGCGGCCAGATCGGAGGCGGCTTCCGGCTTGCGGACCAGCGCGCGGACGTGGACTCCGCGCCGAACCAGCGCCCGCGCCAGGTGCCCGCCGGTGAACCCCGTCGCGCCGGTGACGAGAGCCTTCACCGCTCGGCCAGCACAGTCACGGGGGACCCGGCCAGGCGCAGCAGGCCCACACCGGCCAGCATGCCCTCGAGCCGCTCGGTGACGGCGCGCGATCCCAGCCGCTTGTGCAGCGCGATCGGCAGCACGAATTGCCGGTGGATACGGGTGATGCGGAACCCGTGAGACTCGAAGGCCCGGCGGACCGCGGCCTCGCCGAGCACGCGATAGGCCTCGACGTTGGCGCCTGCAGCGCGCGCAATCCGCCGCGAGACGGACTGGATCGCCGCCACCGATCCTACGGCGGGAAAATCGACGATCACCCGATGTCGGCTGACGCGGCACAGCTCGCCGACGCACTGGCGCCAGTCCGGCGTGTGCATCAGCACCCGCAGGCTGACGGCGATGTCGAACGAGGCGTCGCGATGCGCGAGCTGGTGCGCGTCTCCCGCTTCGAAGCGGATGGCGGCGCCGCGCGATTCGGCGCGTGCGCGGGCTACGCGCAGCATCTCGTCGGAGGCGTCGAGCGCCGTCACGTGCGCGCCGGCCCCGGCGAGGACCAGTGCGGCGCGGGCCGTGCCGGTGCCGACGTCGATCGCGTCCCGGCCGTCGAGCGGTCCGCAGAACTCCGTCAGGATGCGCGCCTGCGTCTCGGCCAGCAGCTCGCCCACCGGCCCGCTGAAGCGCGCGCGGTCGAACGAATCGGCCATCGCGGGATCGGCGTAGATCGCGTAGCTATAGTGATCGGGCCTGGTCCGCGAGGCGGGCTCGGTCACGCCGCGCTCCCGGAGAGCGTCGCCCTCGAATCGGCACCGAGCCGGCCGATCGCTTCGCGCGTACGCGCCAGGTAGGCCTCGTAGCTGTACTTCGTGGCCGCCAGTTCCGCCGCCGCGTCGCCGATCCGCGCGGCCGCTGCCGGATCGCCGATCGCCTGCAGGATGCCGGCGGCGAACGCGGCCGGCGTGGCCTCGGTGAGAATCGCCACGCTGTCGTCGAGCACCTGCGTGTGCGTGAGCAGCCGCGTTGCCACGATGACGCGGCCGGAGCGGAGATACTGATAGATCTTCAACGGAGTGTTCGTGCCGCGGCTTCTCGGCGACACGAGAACGTCAGCCGCGGCCAGCAGATCCGGAATCTCGCTCGCCGGGCGCTCACCGGTGAAGGCCACCTGGCCGTCGATGCCCAGGCTGCGCACCTGTGACTTGAACGCGTCGATCTGCGCGGGCGCGCCGCCGGCCAGCACGAACCGCGCGTCGGGCCGCGCGCGCAGCACACTCGGCGCCGCCGCGAACAGCAGCTCGAGCCCCTGATAGGCCTCGAACGTGCCCGTGTACAGGATGACCGGCGCGGTGTCCTGGAGACCGTATCGCGTCCGCACGGCAGCGCGCACGACACGCGGAGCTGACGCCACGCCGCCACTTTCTCCCGCTCCTGGCGCGTTTTCGATGAGCACCGGCGCGCTATCGGGGCGCAGCTCCCGCACCAGGCGCTCCAGCTCCGGACAGATGACGATCACCACGCGCGAGCGCGCGACCGCGACGCGCTCGAAGCGCTCGAAGATCCATCGCAGCACGCGCGACTGACTGAACTTGAAGTTGCCCAGTTGCTGCGGCAGGCTCGAGTGCATGTCGTAGAGGTGCGGCACGCCGAGCCACCAGGCGAGGACGACGCCGATGGCCGCGCCCTCTTCGTGCGAGTGCACCATGTCGTATCGCTCGGAGAACGCGCGGCGGAGCGCGGTCGCGGCGAGCGACAGGTCGAGCGGCACCTTGGCGAACGACGGGCCGATCCCCACGCGGCGGATGAGTGGCGGTCGCAGGGCGCGAAACACGCGCAGCCCGGGCAGCGCGACGTCTTCGCCGAACGGATAGGTCACCAGATCGACCGTATGGCCCAGTTCGAGCAGGGCGCGGATACGGTGATACTCGCTGAACGGGGTTCCCCGGGGCTCGAAAAACGGCTCCGGGGCGATCATCAGGATGTGCATCGGGTCCGGCGCGGCGTCGGAGGGCCAGCGTGGCCGCCCGCGCACACGTCGATCGAGAAATTGTAGGCCGCGGCCCCAAGGGCGTCAACGCGACCGCCTCCGGGGGTGGACAGTCCCGCGAGTCGCGTAGTACTCTCGTCAGGTTTCTTTCGTGGCCCGAATTTTTCCCTTGCTCTCCGCTCCACCCACGTCACCTTGCCCGAGAACGTAACCGAGGCCGCCGCGCCCGCGTCGAGCGGCCGCCGTGCGCTCGTCCTCGTCCTCAAGATCGTCGTCAGCGTCGGCCTGCTGGCGCTGTTGCTCTGGAAGAGCGACGCGCCGCGGCTGTGGCATTACGTGCGATCGGCCTCGATCGCGTGGCTGGCGACGGCGCTCGGCTTCTACCTGCTGATGATCCTTGCGAGTTCCTGGCGCTGGGGCCTGCTGCTGACCGCTCAGGGCGTGGACGTGCCGGCGCGGACGCTAACCGGCTCGTTCCTCGTCGCGACTTTTTTCAACAACTTTCTGCCCAGCAACATCGGCGGCGACGTCATCCGGATCGCCGACACCGCCAAGCCGGCGCAGTCACGAACGCTCGCCGCCACCGTCGTCCTGCTCGATCGGGGCGTCGGGTTGCTCGGCCTCATCCTGCTCGCCGCGGTGGCCGCGACGACGGCCACCGAGGAAGGCATGCCCTCGGGGCCGGTCCCGGCGTGGGCGCTGTGGGCACTGTTTGTCGGCGGAGCGTCGGTGGCCACGCCGTTGATTCTGGCGCCGGGGCTGCTCGAGAAACTTCTCAGCCCCCTGCGGCGGCTGCATCCCGAGTGGGTGGATGCCCGGCTCGAGCGGCTCTCGGAGGCGCTCGCGCGCTTCCGCGCGGCGCCTGTCGCCCTGGTGGGCTGTTTCACCGGCGCAATTGTCGTGCAGGCGCTGCTCGTTGCGTTTTACGCGGCCGTCGCTCGCGCCATCGGCGTCCACGTCTCGCCGTGGCACATGGCGGTCGTCGTTCCTGTTTCGTTCCTCGTGCAGATGCTGCCGCTCTCGGTCAACGGCCTGGGCCTGCGCGAGGCCACCTTCTCGTTCTACTTCGCTCGTCTGGGGCTCCCGATCGAAGCGGCGCTCGTAATTTCACTGCTCGGAGCGGGGCTGGTCATGCTATTCTCCCTCTCCGGAGCCGCCGTTTACGTGGTCCGTGGCACGTAGGCGGCTTCCCTGCCTCGACAAACCGGCGTGTCCCAGCGCGTCGGACGGAGTACCGGTCGCAGGCCTTCGGCCGCGCGACTCACGGACGTGCTCCCCAATAACAGACACTAGCTTAAGGATTAGCTGATGAACTTTCTTCGTTCGTGGTTTGTCTCGGGAGTCGTGCTCACAGCGCTGGGCACTCAGGCTGCCCCAGCGTTTGCACAGACTCCGGCAATTCCGCCGCCGGGTCCCGAAAGCAAGATCTCGGCGTGGTTGAACTTCGGCGCCCAGGCTGGCAGTGGCGATTTGTCACAGCACCTGACGCCCACGATTTACGATGAGCCGGCGACGATCGATGTCGCCCAGACCTACGAGAGCGGCCCGCTCGTGGATGTTGGCGGCGGCTACCTGTTCCACGGCAACTTCGGCGCCGGCCTGAGCTACTCTCACACCTCGGGCGATGGCAATGCCACAATCGCCGCGCAAATCCCGAACCCCCTGTTTGCCGACCAGTTCCGTGCGGCCGTGGCGAACGCCAACGGGCTGAAGCACACGGAAGACCAAGTCCACATCTTCGCGATGTATCGCCTGGCCATCAACCCGAAGATGGACATCACCTTCGGCCTCGGCCCCACGTTCTTCTGGGTGAACCAGGAACTGATTTCCACCGTGAACGTGACGGAGCCGACGCGCGTGCCGCCGTTCGGCTCGCCGACGATCGATGCGGTCGTCATCAAGGGCAAGGATACGGCCGTGGGCGTCAACATCAGCGGCGACTTCACATACATGATCTCGAACAGGTTCGGGGCCGGCGTAATGCTGCGCTACGCGAAGTCGACGGCGAACATCGACGACGGTGGGACGAGCACCGAGGTGCGCGCCGGCGGCTTCCAGTTCGGCGTCGGCGCCCGGATGCGGTTCTAGGCCGAGGAGCAGACGAATGAACAAGAAGGCATATCTCATTGCAGCCTGCGGCCTGCTGGCAACTGTCCTCGCGTGCAGCGACAAGTCCTCCAGCCCGGCCGCTCCGACACCCGTAACGAACGGGTCCACCTCCAACGCGCCGGCCACTGCCGACGGGTCGACGCTGAAGGTGCCCCCGCCCACGCCGGTATCGCCGGCCAACGGCGCCACGACCGAGGACTTCAACATCGTCCTCAAGGTGAACCCGGTGACGGCCAAGTACGCGGACGTCTCCACGTTTGCCTACAAGTTCCAGGTCCTGCTGAACAACCAGGTCGTCAAGGAGTTCCGTACCTCCACCACCACTCAGTGGGCGGTGACCGACTTGGAGAGCAACACGACTTACACGTGGCACGCCCGCGCCGAGTC
>UEXX01000525.1_pt1 | contig 11163 bp, 9 predicted proteins | sample 4301161 | NCBI WGS metagenome assembly UEXX01 (sample SAMEA4773179, study PRJEB27434) | metagenome | biome: 2259; feature: agricultural soil; material: soil | place: USA | collected 2014-09 | depth 0.25 m
GCGCAGACGCCATCGCCGGTGCGTGAACAACGAGAGCGCGAGCTGGCACTGGTCGTCCACATCCACCGGCACCTGATCTCGCCGGGCGACGGTCTGGCTCTTGCGGCCGATCGGCGCGACCTGCAGCGCATGCGGGTCGGCACGCCGGATCCCCCGCTACCACCGCCACCAATCGGCGCGGACCAGAGCGAGGAGACGCTGCTGCAGTCACTTGCCGTGCTGGCCGATCTCTGGCAGGCGCGCATCAACGACCGGGTGCCGTTCGCGCGGATGCGCGAGCGGTCGACCGCGCTGGGACGCGCGGAGCAAGCGCTCGGGCAACTGCAATCTCGAGCCGGCCACACGGACCGCGGCGATTTTTTCGTTCAGGCACGGGACGAGCTGCAGGCCCTGACCCGCTTCGCCGCGGGTCAGGGTGAGGTGAGCGAGGCCGCGATCGACCTCGCATTGTCCGTCGCCGACCAGGCCTCCACGGGGCGCCCGGCCGCCGGCCCGGGCTCGTTTCCCGTCGGGCCCGCGGGCCCCGGCCAGTACCCGGTGCCGCCGACTGGCCCCGGACCCGCCGGGGCGTATCCGCCCACGGTGCCATCTCCCGCCATGCCGCCGGTGCCGCCGACACCGCCACCACCGCCGTCCACCGGGCCGACACCATACTCGCTGCCTCCGGGATACGCGGGCTACACGGCAGACACCGCCACGACGGCCGGCACGATCGGCGGGTGTCAGCTGTTGCGTCAGTCGGCAAGCGCAGCAGCCTCGGCCACCGACATGCTCCGCGTGGCCGAGTGCTGGAACCAGCTGACCTCGTGGCGTGGCTGGGCGCTGCAGACGGAAGAGGCCCTCGACTGGGCGATGAACTTCTCGAAGTTCGATCGCGACTGCCAGACGCTGGGCGATGCCATCGACAAGCTGCGCGAGCTGGGCCGGCCTATGGCCGCGGCTGGCGCGACCGACGTCACGGCACTGGCGGCGCGCGGCGAAGCGGAGCGCCGGCGACTGAAATCCACAGGACAATGCAGGTAGGGCGCCGGCGCTTCGCGCCGGCGGAGGCGTCGGCCTTCGGCCGACGGAGTGCGCTCGCTTCGCTCGCGCGAGGGGTGCGCTTCGCGCACGGAGGACGAATGACCGCTAAGGCGTGGTGCGTGACCGCAATGTTGGTGGCGGCAGTGACGTCGATGAAGGCAGGAACGCGGCAGCCCGCCAGTGACGCGCTGCTCGAGCGCGCGAGGGCGCTGCATCGCCAGGTGCCGCTCATCGACGGCCACAACGACTTCCCATGGGTGCTCCGCGAGAAGAGCCCCGCGCGCGACTTTAACGTGCTCGATCTGGCGGTGAGCCAGCCCTCGATCATGACCGACATCCCGCGTCTCAGGGCCGGCGGCGTCGGCGGTCAGTTCTGGTCGGTCTACGTCCCCGCCACCATGAAGGGCGACGAGGCGGTCCGTGTCACGCTCGAGCAGATTGACATCGTCCATCGCATGACGGAGCGGTATCCGGAGACGTTCGCGCTCACCCTCACGGCGGCCGACGTCGAACAGGCGTTCAAGGGCGGCCGTATCGCGTCGCTCATCGGCATGGAGGGCGGTCACTCGATCAACAACTCGTTGGCGACTCTTCGGCAGATGTACGCGCTCGGCGCGCGGTACATGACGCTGACGCATACGAGCAACACGGCATGGGCCGATTCGGCCACCGACCCGCCGGCGCACCACGGCCTGACGCCCTTCGGCGAGGCGGTGGTTCACGAGATGAATCGCCTGGGAATGCTCGTCGACCTGAGCCACGTCTCGCCCGAGACGATGGCGGCGGCGCTGAGAGTGTCGAAGGCGCCGGTGATCTTCTCGCACTCATCGGCGCGCGCGATCTGCGATCACCCGCGCAACGTGCCCGACGACATCCTGAAGCTCCTCGCTGCAAACGGCGGGGTCGTGATGGCGAACTTCTATCCGCCGTTCCTGGTGCCCGAAGGCGGCAAACAGGCAACCGAGGTCTACGCGCTGATGCACAAGCTGGAGGCCGAGCACCCGAACGATCCGAAGGCCGTCCGCGACGGCATCACGGCGTTCCAGGCCGCGCACCCGCTGCCGAAAGCCACGATCGCACTCGTCGCCGATCACATCGACCACATTCGACAAGTGGCCGGAGTTGATCACGTCGGGGTCGGATCCGACTTCGATGGCATCGAGCAGACGCCGGTTGGTCTCGAAGACGTCTCGACCTACCCGAAGCTGACGGCGGAGCTGCTTCGCCGGGGCTGGTCGGATGACGACATCAGGAAGCTTCTCGGGCTGAACGTCCTGCGCGCGATGAAGCAGGCCGAGGGCGTGGCGAAGAGCCTCGAAAAGGAACCGCCGTCGGTGGCCACGATCCAGGCCCTCGACGGCGTGAAGTAGGGGGACAGTCCCCCGCGCGATCGCAAGGGGGACAGTCCCGGGTGCCAACTGCGCTGGTGTTGGCCGAACGGCCAATGCCGCGAGTCAGCTCCGGTCGTAGAAGGCCGGCGGCTCGACGCCAACAGCGCGCAGGTACACGTATCCCTGCCCGCGATGATGGATCTCGTTGTCGATCCAGTAGAGGAACAGCCCGTAGACAACGCCTTCCCACTGGCCGAACGCTTTGTCGACTTCCTGAAATCGCCGCGGCGGAATCCGGGGCCAGAGCGCCTCGATTTCGTCGGTCGTCTCGTCCCAGAGCCGAAGAAGCTCCGCCTTCGTGCTGGGCGTCGGCGCGTCCTTCGGATAGACGATTGGCCACTCGCGTGTCGCGAGCCCTCTCATGCCTGCGCTCGCCATGCGGATCATCTCGAGCGCCATGGCCGAGAACGGCCGCATCCCGCCAATCGAGAATCCGAAGAGCGCATCGTCGGGAAACGCCTGAATCATGCGGCGCGTGACGCGCCGGTGCCCCTGCCAGTGCTCGAGGAGCGCCTCGTAGGGAATCACGACTGCGGGCGACGGTGTGTCGGGTGCCAAGACGAACCTCCGCGAACTTGAGTCACGGCCACGACCGTGAGCCGACCTCAGCATACACGTCGATACGTGTCCAGCCCCTGTCCTGATTCCCGGTGGTGGCAGAGAGGTTTCACCACGGGCTGCTCGCTAATGTGACGGGCTCAACAGCACCGCGTTGATGAACAGCAGCTCGGTCGCTTCGGCGAACGCGCGGTAGTTCGGGTCTTCGGCGAATCCGACGACGTGGCCGCGGCCGAGCGATTGCTCGACGAGATACGCCTTCTCGGCGAGCTGATCGCGGGCCTCTTCCCACACCAGGCCCCCCGCGACGAGCCGATCCTTCTTCGCGTAAACGCCGACGTTTCTTCCCTTGTCGAGCTTCACCGGCGTGAACACGCGCTGCCCTTCGACCATCACCTGGATCTCGCCGTCGGTGCCGGATGCCAGCCAGTGCTCGGTGTCCAGCTGCACGCGCAGCACCGCGCCCGGAGTGTTCTCGGGGCGCTCGCGCTCCGGCAGGATGGCTTTGTCGAAGTCGAACGGCTTGGTCGGTTCCGAGCCCTTCTTGTCTTTGTCCTTGTCCCTGTCCTTGTCGTCGCTGCTCTCCGGCTTCCCATCGCGCATCTCGGTGCGCGCATCGAGGAGCCCCACGCGCTCGGTGGCCGCCCAGCGCGACGCGTCGCCGATCGTCACCAGCGTGCCGCCGCCGCGCACCCATTCACGCAGCTTGCGCACCATGTCGTCGCCGAAATCCGAGTAGTTGCCCTGCGGCAGGATGAGCACGTCGGCGTCGTGGAGATCGAGCCGTCCGAGCGAGCTCACGCGGATCGCCGACACCTTCAGACCGTAGCGGCGCTCGAGCACGTACCGCGCCCAGCCCGCCGAAAGGGAGTAGGTCGGGTAGTCCCAGGCCAGCACGATTCGGGGCTGCTTGAGCGGCACGACGTCGCCGGATCCCAGGGAGATGCCGGAATCCACCCAGCCACTGCTCAACGCGACGACTTCCGCGCCATGTGACGCGGCGATGCGCCCGAGGGTCGCGGCCAGCGTGTCACCGTTGTCGGCGGTGCGGATGATGGCCGTGCCGACTGGATAGGTGCGACCGGCGATGGTGAAGGGGTCCGAGGCCTGGCGCACTTTGATGCCTTCAGCCATGGCGCCGGCCACGGTGGCCGCGCCGCCCGAGCTCCACGGCAGCAGGTACGCGACCTTCGCCGCCGGCAGCGCCACGGCCGGCGCCATGCGTCCCGGCACCACTGGCGTGGACTTGACGCTGATCGGCTGCGCGCTCGTCAGCACGTCCACATCGAACAACGCCGCCAGGTTCCACGCGGTCACGTCGTAGATCTGGTCGCCGAGCCGCTTCTTGCGGCGGCGGTCCTGCTCCTTGATGAAGGCCTCGGGCTGCTTGATGTCGATCTCCAGCAGGTTGCGGAGCAGCCGTCCCGACGGCTGTGCATTCGACACGAGGTACGCGCCCGCGGGCGCCTGGCGCGAGCCCACCTTGAACGGCTCGTCGGCGCGGCGCACGTCGATGCCCTGGCTGGCGAGGTTGTCGGCGAGCCTGGCGGCCAGCGTCGGATCGGATCCGGCGATCAGCACGTAGTCACGCGTCGCGGACTTCTCGCCGTCGGCGATGGCGGTCCGGCGGTACTCGTAGAAGTCGCGCAGGAGCTGCTCGCGGTTCTTCGCGGCGGTGTAGCAGGTGGTGATGGCCGAATTGAAGTGGTGCAGGATGCCGTCGTGGTACGTCAGCGTCGAGCCATCGATTCGCTTGAGCACCAGCCCGCGCGCGGACGCCTGCTCGTAGGTCATGCCGATGGCGCCCTGGTACATCGGCCACGACTCGCCGTAGCCGGGATAGAACGAGTCGTAGACCTCGCGGATGAAGTACGCGAAGCCGCGCTCGTCGAAGCGCGCGGCGTTGGCGCGGCCGAAGGTGTCGAGCCATTTCGTCTGCGAGGCCGTGATGTAAGGGTTGATGGGATCGGCGGGAGGCGCGAAGTAGTACGTGCCTTCGCCACCCATCTCGTGCAGGTCGACGACGACGTGCGGGAAGTAGTCGAGCGAGATCTGCTCGCGTCCGCGCGTCTCCGGCTGCGACCGCGCGATCCAGTCGCGGTTCATGTCGAACAGGTAATGGTTGGTGCGGCCACCGGGCCACGGCTCATCGCGCTCCGCGGCAAGGCGATCGCCGTCGGGTTCGGCCGCGCGGCCCGCCTTGTTCTGGAAGATGAAGCGCGCGCGCCCGTCGGGGTTCTCGAGCGGGTCGATGAGCACCAGCGCGTTGCGCGCGATCTCGTCGACCACCGGATCGTTGACCGACGCCAGCAGGTGATACGCCTCGGCGAGCGCTGCATCCGATGAGGAGATCTCGTTGCCGTGCACGGCGTGCATCAACCAGACGACGACCGGCAGACTGGCGACGAGACGGTCGGCGCCGGAAGCGTCGATCGTGCGCGGGTCCGCGAGCCGCTTCAGGTCGGCCCTGATGGCGTCGAGTGCCGCGATGCGCGAGGGCGACCCGACGATCAGCAGGTTCAGCGGACGGCCTTCCCAGGTGCGCGCGTACTCGACCAGACGCGTGCGCTCCGGCGCCGCCGCGGCGAGCGCCCTCAGGTAGATGACGATCTCTTCGGGCGTGCTGATCTCCTCCCCCACATCGTGGCCAAGGACGGCTTTCAGCGTCGGGATCTTCGGGTCGTATTTGGCCCCCGGCCACAGTTCCTGGGCCCCGGCCGCCGGCGCGCACGCCATGGCCGCCGCCAGGAGCAGCACTCCTCGTGTCAGTCGCATGAAGCCTCCGAAAAGACGGGATGCAGAATTCCGGAGTATATCCGACACGCCCGGTTCGTTTGCTTCCAGGATGCGGGGTTGCTACTCTCAGGGCATGGGATCTGCGGTTCGTCGTCTTCTCGCCGGCGTGGCACTCGCATTCGCCCCGGTCGTCCTGCTCGCGCAGCAGCCGACCTTCAAAGCCGGCACGCAGATCGTGCCGCTCTACGTGACGGTCCAGGACACCGAGAAGCGGCTCGTTCCCGATCTCGTGAAGGAAGACTTCGACGTGTTCGACAACGGCGCGCCAGTCACGCTGACGCTGTTCCAGAACGAGCCCGAACCCTTCTCCGTCGTCGTCATGCTGGATACCAGTGGCAGCATGACGGGCTCGCTCGACTTGCTGCAGGAGGCCGCAGAGCAGTTCGTGATCCGGCTGATGCCCGCCGACAAGGGGATGATCGGCGCATTCAACGACAAGATTCAATTCCCGCTGTCGGACTTCACCAGCAGCCGCGACGACCTGGTGGGCGCGCTGCGTGATGTGGACTACGGCAACCCGACGCGCCTCTGGGATGCGGTCGAGGCGAGCGTCGAGCAGCTCAAGCGCGTGAGCGGCCGGCGCGTGGTGTTGGTGTTCACCGACGGCGACGACACGTACAGCAAGATAAACCTGGGCAAGGCGATGGACGAGGCGCGCGCCGCCGAGACAATGGTTTACTCCATCGGCCTGCAGAGCGTGTTCTTCAACGGCCAGCGGCAGGTGCGATCACAGCCCGATCGCGGGCTGCGCAAGATTTCGGACGAGACCGGCGGCGGGTACTTCGAGCTCAAGCGTACAGACGATCTCGGTCCCACGTTCACGCGAGTGGCGCAGGAGCTGCACAGTCAGTACGTGCTTGGCTTCGCGCCTGCCACAGACGGCAAGCTGCACAAGCTGGAAGTGCGCGTGAAGAAACCGGGAATGACGGCTCGGGCGCGCAAGTCCTACCTGGCGCCCACGAGCGGCACGCAATAGGTGCGTACCGCGTCGTTGGCGATCAGGCGAACGCCGCAGCGATGATGAGGGCCGCGAGCAGGATACCGGTTACCAGTTCCGCGCTTCCAGAGAACGTCCAGTCAAAGCGATTCATGATGAGTCCTCGATCCTTCAATGAAGTAGACGGCAAGCATGGGTAGCCGGTTCGCCCGGCACCGCCTGCCTTTGGGGATGAATACGATGCGAGTCACGGGCCAAGCCTCGCACACTCGAATTCAGGCCTGAATTCGGCGATCTTCCTCCCGAGACCGGCGCAGACTGTCGGATGTCCGACGTTACAAAGCCGACACACCGGGGCCGATTGGTCCGACCTCGCACCTGTTAGATGCCTGAGATGAGGAGCCCGTATCCGATGGCTTCCCGACGCCAGAAGCAGGAAGTGCTGGCCGCCCTTCGCGAAGGCGGCATCGTTCCAGTCATCCGGGCCGATTCCGCCGATACGGCCCTGCGCATCGTCGACGCGCTGGTGGCAGGCGGCATCCGCACGCTGGAGATCACCATGACCGTGCCCGACGCGATCGGCGCGATCAAGGCGGTGGCGCACCGGTTTGGATCGAGCGTGCTGCTCGGCGCCGGCACCGTGACCAGTCGAGCGCTCGCTGAAGGCTCGCTCGACGCGGGCGCCGAATTCCTCGTGACGCCATGCGTGGTGCCTGATGTGATCGCTGTCGCAAAAGAACGCGACGTCGCCGTGCTTCCCGGCGCGATGACGCCGACGGAAGTCTTCACCGCCTGGTCATCCGGCGGTGACATCATCAAGATCTTCCCGGCGAGCAACGTCGGCGGGGCGTCGTACCTGAAGGCGCTGAAAGGGCCGTTCCCGCAAATTCCGCTCTGCCCCACCGGCGGCGTGAACCTGCAGACGATTGGCGAGTTCGTGAAGGCCGGCGCGTCGGCTGTTGGCGTCGGCGGAGAGCTGGTGTCGAAAGCGGCGATCGATGCCGGTGACTACGGGAAGATTACCGAGCTGGCCAAGCAGTACGTCGCTGCGCTTGCTGCAGCACGAGGTACGTAGGGCCGAACTTCAGTTCGGCCATTTTGGCGCAACTAAAGTTGCGCCCTACGACTGCAAACTTGGCACAACTAAGTTGTGCCCTACGACTGCAACTGCAACTATTACTTGAACTCCACCGACACTTCGCGGTCCAGATTCACTTTCACGCCCTTCACGCCTTTCAGGATCTGCTTCGCTTCCTCGATCGATTCGGGGTTGGCGAGCTTGCCGAGCACCGCATCGTTCGTCATCAGCTCCGCGAAGTCCATCTCGAGCAGCGTGACCTTGGAGCCTTGCACGTAGGGGCTGTTCGTCTTGACGATCGCCCCGGCCACTTCGAGCCCGATCTCGATCCTGAGGCCGTCGAGCATCTTCTTCATCATCGCCAGCTGCGCCGGATCGGGCTTCTTGCTCTCCGTCTCGGACTCGGCGTCCTTGTCCTTCTTCTTCGACAGGTCCGGCTCGGGGAAGACCACCGTGACAACGGACGTGCCCGCCGGATGCCGGAGGAACTTGAACGACACGTCTTCCGATTCCGCACCCGCCCTCTTCCCCTTCGACGCGGGCTCGCCGGGCGCGCCCTTCGGAGACGGCGGCTTCTGGTTCACGCGCACTTTCGTGATGTCGGCAAACGAGTAGGTCGCCACGCGGCCGACCAGGTCCTTCGTCTTGATCGGCTGGCTCGACACGAACGTCACGCCCTCGCCGAACTTCGTGGCCGCCTCTCGCATGTCTTTCTCGCTGAACAGCTCCGGCGGGCTGGCCGCCTTGTCGCCGTCCTTTCCTGCGGTGTCACCGAAGGTCGCTGCCATCGCCGTCAGCTGCGCGGCGGCCTCGGCCTTCATCGCGATGGACTGCTCGATGGTGCCGCTGCCATCCGGCTTCACCTTGATCGTGGTGACCGAAGTGAAACAGCCGGACGTGATGAGGGAACAGACGAGAAGGAGCAGGCAGGCGCGGAAGTGTCTGGGCATCGAGTCGATCATTCCTTGATGAGGCGAATCGCCTTCACGGCGTGCTCACGGATGTCTTCGTCCGGATCGCGAATCAGACGCCAGAGCGGTTCAATCGCGGCGTGCGCGGGACGGCCCACGGTTCCGAGCGCATCGATGGCCGCCAGCCGCACGGTGCGATCGTCGTCGTTCAGCAGGGCCACGAGCGCGGGGACGGAACGCGCGTCGGCAGGCGCCGCGTCGGCGAGCAGCCCCGCGGCCTCGGCGCGCACCGGGCCGTCGGCCGCCTGCAATCCATCGAGCAGCACGGGCACGGCTGTTTCCGATGCGCCAAGCCGCGCGACAGCGGCGGCCGCGTACACGCGGACCATGGGATCGCGATCGTGCATGCCCTGGCGGACGGCGGGCATGGCCGTCATCGAGCCGGTGCCGGCTTCGACCAGCGTGGCTGCGGCCACCTCGCGCACGCGCGGCTCCTCGTCGTGCAACAGCACGCGCGCGGCCGCAGAGATGAGCGTGGGTGATCCGGGCTGGATGCGTGCGGCCGCGGCGCCGGCCGCGCGGCGGACGATCGCATCGGGGTCGCGCTCGAAGAGCATCAGCAGACGCGGCCCCGCCGATCCGGCGACAGCGCCGATCGGCGCGAGCGCCTCGGCGGCGGCGGCGCGCAGCGGCGCGTCCGACGCATCGAGGCACGGCATCAGGAGCGGAACCGCCGCGGCGACCGATGCGCTGCCGTGTTCGGTCGCGATCTCACCGACTCCGCGCGCGGCCAGCTGGCGCGCGGCCGAATCGCCGACGCGAAGCTGATTCAGCCAGTACGCGAGCGGACGCGAATTCCAGAACGGGTCGTCGGCCGCACCGGCGCTCGAGGCGATCGACAGCATCGCCGTCAGACAGGCCACCGCCATCACCCGCATTCTAGAACCTGCTGCAGATTTCTCCGGGGGAATTCGGACTATAGGCGCCGTGGTCAGGGGTGTCAAGGCGCCGTAACGCCACACTCGAGCCGCGACGCCGTTCGCCCTGAACGTGTCGAAGGACAGCCGTTCACATGTCCGGCAGGCTCGCCGGATCGCCGTGATGGAACACGAATTCGTGATCGCCGGTTGGCCACACTTCGCCGGTGACTTCCACGTCGAACGCCGGTCCGTTCTCGCCATCGACGAGCGCGTTCACCGCCGCGTCGAAGGTCGATCCGAACAGGCCCTGGTGCACGAGACGCTGTCCCATCGCAAGCGCGCCCATCGCGGTCAGGACGGCGGCGAGCGCGACGGTCGAGCTGCCGCCAGGCGAGCGCTCGACGACGCCATCCGCGTACACCGTGGCGCTCCGCACGTCGACGCCGCCCTCCGGTGCGATGCCAATGAACACCACGCCACCGACGAGCTCACCTTCGAGCGCGCGCGCGACCTCGAGACCGCCGCGTTGCAGCTCGAGCATTCGCGTCGAAACCAGCGGCACGCCGGCGGCCTCGGCATCCACGATCGCGAGCACATCGCCGCCCGTCTTGACGAGATCCGCGCGCACCGATCGCCGGCCGATCGCGACGGGCCGGTTGCCCACGATGACGCGCGCCGCAGGTCCCGAGTAGGACGCGCGCGCAGGAATCGACGCCTCAGACGCAGTCCGCGCCGTGACACCGCCCGCCAGCGTGTCGAAGACGACAGAGTCCGCGCGGCGAGGCAAGAGCAGGCCGCGCGCCAGGCCGAGCGAGGTCGCACCAAGCAGGCCGTGGCCGCACAGCGCGATCGGTCCGTGGGCGGCGAAGAAGAGGATGCCTGCATCGGCATCGGGCCGATCCGGCTCGGCCAGCATCGCGACGACGGTGCCCTCGTGACCGCGGGGCTCGCGGCTCAGGCCCGTGATCTCGGCGCCCAACATCTGCGCGAACAAGTCGGATCGTTCCTGGAGCGACCGGCCGTCGAGTCGCGGCAATCCTGCAGTCACCAGCCGCACGGCGCCGCCAGCGACGTGCGCGTCGATCGTACTGAAGTGCATCGGCTTCATTGTAAGGACGCGCGCCTCATCCGTGCATGCCGCACAAGTCTGTTAGGCTGACGACATGCGGGCGTTGCGGGCGACAGCCTCCCTTGCGGTCGTTCTGCTGCTCGGCACGACGACGGCGACGTCGACGCCCCCGGCCGACCCGGGCGGTCCGTTCCGCGCGCGCGCATTCGACGCAGCCTACAACCTCGATTACCCGGACGCCGTTTCCCTGTTCAACCAGGCGCTCACCGCCGATCCGAACAACTCGGCGACGCATCGCGCGCTGGCTGCCACCACGTGGCTCCACATCATCTTCCGCCGCGGCTCGGTGACGGTCGACCAATATCTCGGCAGCATTCAACGCGGTGACGTCACCCTCGACAAACCACCCGCCGAAGACGCGACGTCGTTCTCGACGCACTCGGCCAGGGCGCTGCAGCTCGCCGAGGCCAACCTGGCCGC
>UEXX01000449.1_pt1 | contig 10944 bp, 5 predicted proteins | sample 4301161 | NCBI WGS metagenome assembly UEXX01 (sample SAMEA4773179, study PRJEB27434) | metagenome | biome: 2259; feature: agricultural soil; material: soil | place: USA | collected 2014-09 | depth 0.25 m
GCGAAGTAATGTCGGAACAGCTCGTACGTACCGTCGACTAGATGCACCTGCACGAACAACAGACTACAGGCTACGGGCTTCAGACTACAGGGGACAAGAATCAGGGGCCAGCGAACAGGCAGCGGGAGCGGGCAGCGGGCAGCCCACTCCCCACTGCCCACTCATCACTCCACTTAGCACTTAGCACTTCTAACTTAGCACTCGCTCGCTCATTCCAGTTTTCCGTCCCACCCGCCGCCGAGCGCGCGGATCAACTGCACCGCGGCGGCGTAGCGACGCGCGGCCACCGACACTTCGGCGCGCTGGTTGTTCAGCAACTGCGCCTGTTCGACGGCCACCTGCAGGTAGCTGATGAGGCCCGCGCGGTACTGGTTCAGCGAAATGTCGAGCGCGCGCTGCGCCGCGGCGACGGCGGCCCGCTGCCGCGCCTGTTCCTCGGTCAGCAGGTGCACGGCTGACAGGTTGTCCTCGACGTCGGCGAACGCGCTGAGCACGGTCTGCCGATAGATGCCCACCGTCTCGTCGTAGGCGCCGATGGCGCGCTCTTTCGCCGCGCGCCGCGCGCCGCCGTCGAACAGCGTCAACGCCAGCGCCGGTCCCACCGACCAGAAGCCGCTCGGCCACGACAGGAACTGCTGCAGCTTCGTCGTCTGGAAGCCGCCCGACGCGTTCAGCGAAATGGTCGGAAAGAAGGCGGCCGTCGCGACGCCGATCTCGGCGTTGGCCGCCGCCACGCGCCGTTCCGCCGCCGCGATGTCCGGCCGGCGCTCCAGCAGCCGTGACGGCAGCTCCATCGGCACCGGCGGCGGATCGCCTGCCAGCGGCGCCGGGTCGATCGTGAGCGAGGACGGCAGGTCGCCCGTGAGGATCGCAATCGCGTGCTCTGCCTGCGCCCGCTGCAGGCGTGTGTCCACCTCCTGCGCGCGCGCCGATTCGAGCAGCGTCTCCGCCTGCGCCACGTCGGCTCGCGCGACGATGCCCGCGTTGTACTGGTTTTGCGTCAGCGTGAACGACTTCTGGTAGGCGTCGATCGTCTGGTGGAGCAGCGCCAGCTCGGCGTCGAACGAACGGAGCAGGTAATAGTCCAGCGCCAGTTCGGCGGACAGGCTGAGGCGCGTGCCTTCGCGATCTCCGGCGCTGGCCTGCGCGTTCGCCACGCTCGCGTTGACGGTCTGGCGAATCCGCCCCCAGAAGTCCAGCTCCCACGCCGCGTCCCCCGTCACGCTGTATTGCGTGGTCGTGGACGGTGTGGTGCCGCCGATGCTGCCGCCCTGCCTGGACGAGGGGCGCCCGGTATCGATCGCCACGCCAACGCCGACCGTCGGAAACAACTGCGCGCGGTTCTGCCGCACCAGCGCGCGCGCCTGCCGGTAGCGCGCTTCCGCCTGCGCGATTGTCGGGTTGCTGGTCTGCAGCTTCGCTTCCAGCTCGTTCAACCGCGGGTCGCCGAACACTTCCCACCAGGCGGGACGCCGTGCCCCATCGCTCGGCTGCGCCGGCTGCATCAGCTCCGCGCCGGGAGGCTGCTCCTTGTAGGCCGCCGGCGCTGCCGTCTTCGGCGGCTCGTACTTCGGCCCGACCGGCGCGCAGCCGGAGGCGAATACAAGGACGGCACACACGATCCGCTTCACGCTTTCGCTCCTGCCGGCTCGAGGCCATCGTGCTCCGATCGGCCGCCCCGCCGGCGCGCGAACCGCAGCCGCAGCCGATCCATGAACAAGTACACCACCGGCGTGGTGTAGAGCGTCAGCACCTGGCTGACGATGAGGCCGCCGACGATCGAGATGCCCAGCGGCCGCCGCAATTCCGACCCCGTGCCGGCGCCGAGCGCCATTGGCAGCGCCCCAAGCAGCGCCGCCATCGTCGTCATGAGAATGGGACGGAAACGGAGCAGGGCAGCGGCTCTGATGGCTTCCTCCGGCGGCAGCTGCCGCGTTCGCTCGGCGACGAGCGCGAAGTCGATCATCATGATCGCGTTCTTCTTGACGATGCCGATGAGGAGCACCAGGCCGATGAGCGCGATGATCGTGAAGTCGGTGTCCGTCATCAGCAGGGCCAGCGTCGCGCCGACGCCAGCCGACGGCAGCGTCGAGAGAATCGTCAGCGGGTGCACGAGACTCTCGTAGAGGATTCCGAGCACGATGTAGACGGCCACGAGCGCCGCCAGGATCAGCCACGGCTGGCTCGCCAGCGAGGCCTGGAACACCTGCGCCGTCCCCTGGAACCCGCCACGAATGGTCGTCGGCATGCCGATGTCTCGCGCGGCGCGCTCGATGGCGATCACCGCGTCGCCCAGCGACACAGCGGGCATCAGGTTGAACGACAGCGTGATGGCGGGAAACTGCCCCTGGTGATTGACCGCGAGGGGCGAAATGGTGCGCTCGAACCGCGCGATGGAAGAGAGCGGCACCAGCTCACCGGAACTGCTGGCGACATAGATCGCCTGCAATGTCTCAGGGTGCTGCCAATACTGCGGCGCGACCTCCATGACGACGCGGTACTGGTTCATGCCCGCGTACATCGTCGAAACCTGTCGCTGGCCGAACGCGTCGTAGAGCGCCTGGTCGATGGCGCCTGCAGTGATGCCGAGCCGCGATGCCGTGTCGCGATCGATGACGACGCTGGCCTGGAGGCCTGCCGACTGCTGGTCGGCGTTGACGTCGGCGATGACGCGCTCTTTCTGGAGCCGTGCGGTGAGCAGCGGCGCCCAGTGATTCAAGTCGTCGATGTTCTCGCCCTGCAGCGTGTACTGATACTGCGCGTTGGCGCCGCGGCCGCCGACGCGGATGTCCTGCGCCGCCTGCATGAAGACGCTGGCCCGCGGGTCGTGCGCGAACTTCGGCCGGAGCCGAGCGATGACCTGATCCGCGGTGAGCTTCCGTTCGGCGAGCGGCTTCAGCGCGATGAACATGCGCGCCGAGTTGCTCGAGCCGCCGCCGCCGGTGAACGCCACCACCGACTCGATGGCCGGATCGGCGCGGATGATGGCCTCGTCGTCCTCGAGGATCTGGCGCATCGCCTGGAACGACGTGCTCTGCGATGCCTGGATGCCCGCGAACATCATTCCGTTGTCCTGCTGCGGGAAGAAGCCCTTCGGTACGATTGCGAACAGATACCAGTTGAGCCCGATCGTCACGAGCAGGGTCGTCAGCATGACGATCCAGTGCCGGAGCGCCCAGCTCAAGCTCCGGTCGTAGCCCTTGAGCAGGCGCTCGAACGCGTGCTCCGTCCATGAATAGGCCCGGCCGTGACGCCGGCCCTTCTCGCTGTGCAACAGTCGTGCGCAGAGCATCGGCGTTGTCGTCAGCGACACGACCAGCGAGATCGCCACCGCCACCGACAGCGTGACCGCGAACTCGCGGAACAGGCGGCCGACGATGCCGCCCATGAAGAGCAGCGGGATGAAGACGGCGATGAGCGAGAGGCTCATCGAGAGCACCGTGAAGCCGATCTCGCGTGAGCCCTGCAGCGTCGCCTCGAGCGGCCCCATCCCTTCGTCGAGGTGACGCATGATGTTTTCGAGCACCACGATCGCGTCGTCGACGACGAAGCCGGTGGAGATGGTGAGCGCCATCAGCGACAGGTTGTCCAGGCTGTAGCCCAGGAACCACATCACGCCGAACGTGCCGAGCAGCGACAGCGGCACAGCGACGCCGGGAATGAAGGTCGACCAGCCGCTGCGAAGGAACGCGAAGACGACGAGGATGACGAGCACGATCGCGATGACGAGCGTGCGCTCCACGTCGTGCACCGAGGCGCGGATCGTGGTTGTGCGATCGACGGCGACGCGCATGTCCACACCGGCCGGCAGGAGCGCGCGGAAACGCGGCAGCTCGGCGCGGACGCGGTCGACCGTCTCGATCACGTTGGCGGCCGGCTCCGTCATCACGAACACGAGGACGCCGGGCTTGCCGTTGGCGAGCCCGCCGACGCGGACGTTCTCCACCGAGTCCGAGACGTCGCCCAGATCGGCCAGCCGCACGATCGCGCCGTTGCGCGCGGCGATGATGAGCGGCATGTAGTTGACGGCCTGGAACAGCTGGTCGTCCGTGTAGACCTCCCAGCTCGTGCGCTCGTCGGCCAGCTGGCCCTTCGGCCGGTTCGCGTTGGCCTGTGAGAGCACCGTGCGCACCTGCTCGAGCGAGATGCCGTAATTGTTCAGCACCGTCGGGTTCAGCTCGACGCGGACCGCCGGCAACGCGCCCCCGCCGACGTTGACCTGGCCGACGCCGCGCACCTGCGCCAGCTCCTGCGCGAGCACGGTCGACGTGATGTCGTAGATCTGGCTGCGCGGCACCGTGTCGGAAGTGAGCGCGATGATGAGCGCGGGCGCGTCGGCGGGGTTCACTTTCCGGTAGTTGGGGTTGCTGGGCAGGTTCGCCGGGAGCTGCCCGCGCGCGGCGTTGATGGCAGCCTGGACGTCACGAGCCGCGGCGTCCACGTCGCGCGACAGCTCGAACTGCAACGTCACGTTCGTCGAGCCGAGGCCGCTCGACGAGGTCATCTCGGTGACGCCGGCAATGCGGCCGAACTGACGCTCGAGCGGCGTCGCGACGGCAGAGGCCATCGTCTCGGGGCTCGCGCCCGGCAGGTTGGCGTTCACCTGGATGGTCGGGAACGCCACCTGCGGCAGCGGCGCGACGCGGAGTTGCGAGAAGGCCAGGCCTCCGGCAATCGCCAGCGCCGCCGTGAGCAGCGTCGTCGCGACGGGACGCCGGATGAAGGGCTCGGAGATGTTCACGCGTGCCCTTCCGCCGGCGTGGCACCCGATGCCGCGGCGTGCTCACGGAACCCCCAGCGCGCCGCGAGGCGGTCGAACGCCAGGTAGATCACCGGCGTCGTGTAGAGCGTCAGGAGCTGGCTGAGGATCAGGCCGCCGACGATCGAGATGCCCAGCGGCCGCCGCAGCTCGGCGCCCATCCCCGAGGCGAGCGCGAGGGGCAGGCCGCCGAGCAGCGCCGCCATCGTCGTCATCATGATGGGACGGAAGCGGAGGAGCGAGGCCTGGTAGATCGCGTCCTCGGGCGATTTGCCCTGCTCGCGCTGCGCCTCCAGCGCGAAGTCGATCATCATGATCGCGTTCTTCTTCACGATGCCGATGAGGAGCACGATGCCGATGAGCGCGACGATGCCGAGGTCGTGGCCCGTCGCCACGAGCGCGAGGATGGCGCCGATGCCGGCCGACGGCAGCGTCGAGAGAATCGTCAGCGGATGGATGTAGCTCTCGTACAGAACGCCCAGCACGATGTAGACGGTGACGATCGCCGCGAGAATCAGCCAGCCTTCATTCGCCAGCGACGCCTGGAACGCCTGCGCCGTTCCCTGGAACCCCGCACGGAAACTCGGAGGCAACCCGATGCGCGTCGTCGCGTCCTCGACCGTGCGCACGGCTTCGCCCAGCGACACGCCGGGCGAGAGGTTGAAGGACAGTGTCACCGACGGGAACTGCGCCTGGTGGTTGATCGTCAGGGGCGCGTTGGTGGTCGAGACCTTCGTCAGCGCCAGCAGCGGCACCTGGCGGTTGTCGGCGGTGGTGATGTAGAGGTCGGAGAGCGCCTCGGGCCCAAGCCGATAGCGCGGCTGCAGTTCCAGGATCACGTGGTACTGGTTCAGCTGCGTGAAGATCGTCGACACCTGCCGCTGGCCGAAGGCGCTGTAGAGCGTGTCGTCCACGTTCTGCGCGGTGATGCCGAAGCGTGAAGCCGTGTCGCGATCGATCGCCAGGTGCGCCCGCAGCCCGCCGTTCTGCTGATCGGTGGCGACGTCCTGCAGCGCCGGCGCGTGCCGCAGGTCGGCGAGCAGCCGCGTCGCCCACTGATCGAGCTGCTCCGGATCGGGATGCTCGAGGCTGTACTGATATTGCGTGCGGCTGACGCGATCCTCGACCGAGAGGTCCTGCACCGCCTGCATGTAAAGCGCGATGCCGGAGAGGTCGGCGACCTTCGCCTGCAGCCGCCGGATGATCGTGCTGACATCGGTGCGCCGCTCGGCGAGCGGCTTCAGGTTGATCTGCACGCGCCCGCTGTTCGGCGTGACGTTCGTCCCATCCACGCCGATGAACGACGAGATGCTCTCGACGGCCGGATCCTGGAGCAGGATCCGGGCCAGCGCCTGCTGCCGTTCCGCCAGGCCCACGAACGACACCGTCTGCGGCGCCTCGGTGACGCCGAGGATCACGCCCGTGTCCTGCACCGGGAAGAAGCCCTTCGGCACCGCGTAGAAGAGGTATCCCGTCGCGACGAGCGTCGCCATGAAGACCAGCAGCGTCGCGCGCTGTCGCGCGAGCACCCACGTCAGCGTCCGGCCGTAGAGCGCGATCCAGCGCTCGAACCCGGCCTCGAGCGCCCGCGCCAGCCGGCCTTCCTGCTCCTTCGGCGTGTGCCGCAGGATCCGCGCGCACATCATCGGCGTCAGCGTCAGCGACACGACGGCCGAGACGAGGATCGTCACGCTGAGCGTGATCGCGAACTCCCTGAACAGCCGGCCGACGATGTCGCCCATGAAGAGCAGCGGAATCAGCACCGCGATGAGCGAGACGGTCAGCGACACGATCGTGAAGCCGATCTGCGCCGCGCCCTTGAGCGCCGCCTGCAGCGGCTCCTCGCCTTCCTCCACGTAACGCGCGATGTTCTCGATCATCACGATCGCATCGTCGACGACGAAGCCGGTCGAGATGGTGAGCGCCATCAGCGTCAGGTTGTTCAGGCTGAACCCGAGCATGTACATCACGCCGAACGTGCCGACGAGCGAGAGCGGCACCGCGACGGCGGGAATCAGCGTGGTCGTCAGCGTGCGCAGGAAGAGGAAGATGACCATCACGACCAGCGCGATGGTGAGCAGCAGCTCGAACTGCACGTCCTCGATCGAGGCGCGGATGGTCGTCGTCCGATCGGTCAGCGTCCGAACCTTCACGGCCGGCGGCAGTGTGGCCGTGAGCTGCGGCAGCAGCGACGTGATGCGATCGACCACCGCGATGGTGTTGGCGCCCGGCTGCCGCTGCACGTTCACGATCACCGCCGGCGTCTGATCCATCCACGCCGCCTGGTGCGCGTCCTCCACGCCGTCGACGACGTCGGCGACGTCGGAGATGCGGACCGGCCCGCCGTCCTTGTACGCGACGATGAGCGGCTTGTAGGCGTCGCCCGAGGTGAGTTGATCGTTGGCGCCGATGGTGTAGGCCTGGCGCGGGCCGTCAAAGGTGCCTTTCGCCTGGTTCGCGTTGGCGTTGGCGATGGCCTGCTGGAGCTGTGCAAGGCCGATCCCGTACGCCGCGAGCGCCGTGGGGTTCGCCTGCACGCGCACGGCCGGCTTCTGGCCGCCGCTGATCGATACCAGCCCGACGCCCGGCAGCTGCGAGATCTTCGGCGCCAGCCGAGTGTCGGCCAGCGACTGCACCTGCGAGAGCGGCAGCGTCGCGGAGGTGAGCGCGAGCGTGAGTACCGGCGCGTCCGCCGGGTTCACCTTGCTGTAGACGGGTGGGTTCGGCAGATCGCGCGGCAGGAAGGTGCCGCTCGCGTTCACCGCAGCCTGCACTTCCTGCTCGGCGACGTCGATGTTGAGCGCGAGATCGAACTGCAGCGTGATGACGGAGCTCCCGAAGGAACTCGTCGAGGTCATCTGCTTGAGGCCCGGCATCTGACCGAATTGCCGCTCGAGCGGCGCCGTGACAGAGCTGGCCATCACGTCCGGCCCGGCGCCCGGATAGAACGTCGCGACCTGGATCGTGGGGTAGTCCACTTCCGGCAGCGCCGACACGGGCAGCTGCTGGTACGCGACGGCGCCCGCCAGCAGGATGGCCGCCATGAAGAGCGAGGTGGCGACCGGCCGGAGGATGAACGGACGTGACAGGCTCATTGCGTCGGGCGCTGGCGCGTTCCGCGGCCCTGGCCCTGCCCGCGGCCTTGTCCGCGTTGGCCGGCGTCGCCGCCCGACGCGCCTGGCGTGCGAATCTCGATGGGGCTGCCGTCCCGCAGCCGATCGGTGCTGTCGGTGACCACCTGCTCGCCGGCCTCGAGCCCGCTGAGGATGATTGCGCGGTCGCCGTCCACGAGTCCGACCGTCACCGGGCGCACCACCGCCTTGCCGTCCTTGATCGTGTAGACGAAGGTGCTCTGCGGCCCGTGCTGCACCGCCACGGCGGGCACCACAACCTGGCTGCGCTTGGTGTCCGCCAGCAGTTGGATGTTCACGAACTGCGCCGGAAACAGGAGGTGATCCTTGTTGTCGAAGACCGCCTTGATGCGCACGGTGCCGGTGGAGGCGTCGATCTGGTTGTCGAGCGTCAGCACCTTGCCGGTGGCCAGGTGCGTCAGGCCCGTTCGATCGAACACGTCGACCGGCAGATCTACCTTGTCGCGGATCTTCGGCAGCAGAAGCCGGAGCCTGTCCTCGGGCACGGTGAAGAGCACGGCAATGGGCTCCACCTCGGTGATGACGACGAGCCCCGTCTGGCTCGACGCCGAGACGATGTTGCCGGCGTCCACCAGGCGAAGCCCGACGCGTCCATTGATGGGGGCCGTGACGCGCGTGTAGATGAGATTCAGCTTCGCGCTGTCGATGGTGGCGCGATCGACTTTCAGCGCGCCTTCGAGCTGCGCAACCGCTGCGGCCTGATCGTCGACATTCGAGCGCGCGATCGAATCCTCCGAGAGCAGCAGTTGATATCGCGCCAGCTGTGTCTTCGCGTTCGAGAGCATCGATTCGTCGCGTGCAAGCTGTCCCTCCGCCTGTTCGAGCTGCACCTGGAAGGGCCGTGGGTCGATGACGGCGAGCAGATCGCCCTTGCGAACGAACTGGCCTTCCTGGAATCCCACCTGCATCAGCTGGCCATCGACGCGCGGGCGGACGGTCACCGTGTTGAACGGGGTGACCGATCCCAGCGCGCTGATGCGGACGGGGACGTCCTGCCGCGACGCGGCCGCCACGCCGACGGGCACGTTCTGATTCTGTGGCCGCCGGCCGGACGAGCTCGCCGTCGTCTGCGACGTGCGGGTGCGTTGGTACATCACCGCGCCCGCGACGACGGCCGCGAGCACGAGGAGGACGAACGGCCAGCGACGCCGAGTGTGGCGAACCGCCGCACGGTCGTCGAGCGGATCGGCCACTCGACCACGGGTTAGCGCTGGGGCGTTAGCGTCTGGGGGCATCGTTGGTGTTCCGTCGCAATACAGGTGCCAGGGACTCTGTACAGCCTATCCCCACTCCCTCCTGCAGAACGTAACGGTGTGTGAACGACGCGGGGTCAGACGCTGTTAAGCCGGAATAGTTCCTTAACCGCGTCTGACCCCCTAGAATACCCGCATGCCTACCCGACGAGCTGTCCTGTCCACCTTCGCCACTGGTATTGGTGCCCTGGCGCTGAGGCCCCTCCAGGCTGCCGCCGCCCTGAGACAGGACATCGCCTCGCCCTTGAGCGGCCCCATCGGCCTCCAGCTCTGGAGTCTTCGGGCGCAGTTGCCAAAGGACTTGCCTGGCACGCTGGCGAAGGTCCGTGCGATGGGCTTCCGTGAGGTTGAGGCGGCTGGCCTCTACAAGCACACGCTGGCCGAGTTTCGCGCCGCGCTCGACCAGGCGGGCCTCCGGTGTCAGTCCGCGCACGCCGGATTTGGCGAGCTGCGCGATGCGACGGCGAGCGCCTTCGAGCAGGCGAAGGGCTTCGGCGCGACGTGGGTCGTCTGTCCCTGGATCGATCACAAGGGGGACACGTTCACGCGCGAGGATGCCCTGAAGGCCGCTGAGGTCTTCAACCGGGTCGGCAAGGCGGCTGAGGATGCGGGCCTGAAGTTTGCCTATCACTGCCATGGGTACGAGTTCGTGCCATCGACTGAGGGCACTCTCTTCGACACCCTGGCAGGCGCGACGGATCCCGCGCGCGTCGCCTTCCAGATCGACGTGCTGCACGCGTACCTCGGGGGCGCAGACCCGGCCGCGCTCATCACGAAATACGCGCCGCGCGTGAAGTCGCTGCACCTCAAGGATCTGGTGAAGGGCTTCGTCGTGAAGGCCGGCACCGCGATCGCGCCGGCGTCGAGCGACGTGCCGGTGGGCACCGGTCAAGTCGACATGAAGGCGGCGCTTGCGGCAGCGGTGAAGGCGGGCGTCCCGCTGTTCTACCTCGAGGACGAGAGCGCCGATCCGCTGGGCCACATCCCCGAGAGCCTGAAGTACCTGCAGAGCGTCAAGCTCTGACGCGCGCGAACGCGCCGCCGTACGTCATCCGCCGCCACACCCACTCGGCGGGACCGTAGCGGTGGCGCGCGCTCCACAGCCCGCTCACCACGCGCTGAACCGCGAAGATAGCGAGGCCGATCGGCAGGCACGTCCAGACCGGCAGCGTCAGCGCGAGGCCGAAACCCGGCGAGTAGAGCAACACCACGATCCAGGCGGTCTGGAACAGGTAGTTCGACAGCGCGAGCCGTCCGACCGGCTCGAACTCGGTGAGCACGGCGCGGGCGGGCCCGATCCACAGCAGCAGGAACGCGGCGATGTAGCCGATGGCGAGGACGTGGGTGCCCACGCAGTAGATCGCCGCATACGCGACGCCGGACGCGCTCGCCTCGTAATACATCCCGCGATGGTCGGCCCATCCCAGCAGACCCGCCGCCAGCAGCCCGACGGGCAATCCGATGAGGGCGAGCCGCACGAGCAGCGGCCGCTCGGTCTCGATCGCCGTGTGCAGCATCCGGCGCCCGGTCCAGAGCCCCAGCAGGAACATGCCCATCACCTTCGCGGGCCGCAAGGAAATGATGAGGTCGTACCAGCGGAACAGCAGCGCGAAGGCGTTGGTCGCGAGGTACTCCACGACCGTGCCGCGCGTCATCCGGCGGGCGATCTCCGCCAGGTCGAACGGCGGAGGCCCTTGGTTCGTCGCAGGGTGCCCGTTGAGGAGTGCAAGGACGGCGTAGACGGCGACGGGCGCCACCAGAAATCCGACGGCCCACCACA
>UEXX01000227.1_pt1 | contig 10942 bp, 6 predicted proteins | sample 4301161 | NCBI WGS metagenome assembly UEXX01 (sample SAMEA4773179, study PRJEB27434) | metagenome | biome: 2259; feature: agricultural soil; material: soil | place: USA | collected 2014-09 | depth 0.25 m
CGAAGAAGCGCAATAGTCGGCCGGACTGCTCGAGGTCGATGCGGCCCTCGCGCACCGCGGTTTCGACGTCCGAGCGCATCCGGTGCATGAGGTTCTCGCCGTCGAACTCCACGTAATCGAGCACTTCCTTGACCGTATCGCCCTTGATCAGCGCTTCGAGCACCACGTTGCCGTCGCCGTCGAGGCGCACGTGCACCGCATGTGTGTCGCCGAACAGATTGTGCAGGTCGCCGAGGATCTCCTGATACGCGCCAACCAGGAAGACGCCGAGCATGTATGGATGGCCGTTGAACGTATGCAGCGGCAGCGTGCGCTTGATGTCGCGGCGATCGATGAACTGATCGATCTTGCCGTCCGAATCGCACGTGATGTCCCCGAGAACGGCGTGCTCGCTCGGCCGCTCGTTCAACCGGTGGATGGGCAGCACCGGAAACAACTGCTTGATGGCCCAGCTGTCCGGAATCGACTGGAAGAGCGAGAAGTTGCAGAAGTACGTGGATGAAAGCGCCTCGTCGAGGTTCTGCAGGTCCTCGGGCACTTCCTCCATCTGCTGAACGAGCCGCTGCAGCTTTGAGCAGATGGCCCAGTACAGCGTCTCTGCCTGGCACCGCTGCTCGAGCGGCAGGTAGCCGCCGCTGAACAGGTTGAGCGCCATGTCGAGCGCCTGCTGGGCGTCGTGGTACCCCTCGAGCGCGTTCCGGGTCGAGATCGTGTTGTAGGTGTCGCGCAGATCGATGAGCGGCTGCTCGAGCTCCTCGGCGTTCGGGAGCACCGGGACGCCGTTGCCGCCGAAGCCGGAGACGCCCAGCACGTTGAACACCAGGACCGAGTGATACGCGACGACCGCGCGCCCGCTCTCCGACACGATCGTCGGATGCGGCACGCCGGCATCGTCGCACACGCTCTGGATGTGATAGACGACGTCGTTGGCGTACTCTTCGAGGGTGTAGTTCGTGCTCGACTCGAAGTTGGTCTGCGATCCGTCGTAGTCGACGCCCAGCCCGCCGCCGACGTCCAGCAGCTCCAGCCCCGCGCCCGCCTTGTGCAGCTCGGTGTAGATGCGAGCCGCCTCGTTCAGCGCGTGCTTGACGACGCGGATGTTGGGGATCTGGCTGCCGAGATGGAAGTGCAGCAGCTTGAAGCAGTCCTGCATGCCGCGCTTCTTCAGCTCGTCCAGCCCGTGCAGAATCTCGGCGACGGTGAGGCCGAACTTCGAGCGATAGCCGCCCGATCCCTGCCAGCGGCCGCCGCCGCGCGCCGCCAGCTTCACGCGCATGCCAATCTGCGGCCGGACGCCGATCTTCTCGCAGTACTCGAGGATGAGGCCCAGCTCCGTGTACTTCTCGACGACGGGGATGATGTTGCGGCCCATCTTCTGGGCCAGCATCACCGTCTCGATGTACTCGGCATCCTTGAAGCCGTTGCACATGATGGGCGTCTCGTTCGACGCCATCGCGATGACAGCGAGCAGCTCCGGCTTGCTGCCGGCCTCGAGGCCGAACCGGTACGGCGCGCCGAAGTTGAGCACCTCTTCGACGACCTGCCGCTGCTGGTTCACCTTGATCGGGTACACGCAGCAGTAGCGGCCGTTGTACTGGTGCTGGGCGATGGCGGCCTGGAACGCGTCGTGGATGTCGGCGAGCCGGTGACGGAGGATGTCGCTGAACCGGATCAGGAGGGGGAGGGCGATGCCGCGGGCCTCGAGGTCGTCAACGAGGCGCTTGAGATCGATCGCCCGCGACGGGTCTTTCGTCGGGTGGACCTGAACGTTACCCGTGGAGTTGATCGAGAAGTAGCCTTTGCCCCACCGTGGCACCTCGTACAGTTCGCTTGCGTCTGCGACGCTCCAGACCTCGCTGGTGGACATCGCCTGTCGCAGGCGACTGCTCGTTGTGCTCATGCTCCAGCATGATAAACGGTTTCTTCGCTTGCGGATCGCGAATTCGTGTCAGTACGCGATCAGATCCGCCAGCGCCGTGAGCAGACGTCCCCTCGGCGAGTAGATCTCTTCCAGCGCCTTGCTGAACGGCACCGGCATGTCGAGCCCCGCGACGCGCGTCACGGGAGCATCCAGCCAGCCGAAGGCATCCTGGCCGATCCGGGCCGCTACTTCGGCGCCGAACCCGCCAGTGAGCGGCGCTTCGTGGAGCACGAGCGCGCGGTTGGTCTTGCGGACCGACGTGAGCACGGTTTCGTGATCCCACGGCAGCAGCGTCCGAAGGTCGATCACTTCGACGGAGGCCCGCTCCGCCAGACGCTCTGCGGCCTCGAGCGCCCACGTGACGCCCACGCCCCACGTCACAATCGTCACGTCAGAGCCGTCGCGGGCCACCCTCGCCGGGCCTATCGGCGCGGTGTAGTAACCCTCCGGCACCGGACCCTTCGTCGATCGATAGAGGAACTTGTGCTCGAGGTAGAGCACCGGGTTTCCATCCTCAAAAGCCGCGAGCAGCAGGCCCTTTGCATCGTGCGGCGTCGCCGGCGCCACCACCTTCAGGCCGGCCACGTGCGTGAACCACGCTTCCGGGTTCTGCGAGTGGTAGGGACCGGCGCCCGTGCCGCCGCCGACCGGCACCCGAATGACAACCGGCAGCCCCTGGCCCCAGCGGTAGTGCGTTTTGGCCAGGTTGTTGACGATCTGGTTGAAGCCGCACGAGATGAAGTCGCCGAACTGCATCTCGACCATCGGCCGGAATCCTTCGATGGCGAGTCCCATCGCTGCGCCCAGGGCGCCGGACTCGATGATGGGCGTGTTGCGAACGCGCGCGCCGCCGAACTGCTCGAACATGCCTTCGGTCACCTTGAAGGCGCCGCCATATTCGGCGATGTCCTGGCCGATGAGCAGCACGTCGCTCCACCGATGCATCGCTTCGCGGAGCCCTTCGGAGATGGCGTCGATGTAGCGGAGCTCGCGCGGCTGAAGCCCCGCCGCCACGCCTTCGCGTTTTTCCGTCGCCGCAACGGACCCTGCTACCTGTGGCGGAACGGGCCCTGCCACCTGTGGCGGCGGGACTTTAGTCCCGCGCATAACGGCCCCGCGCGCTGAGACGCCCGTCGCGTAGACGTCCGCGAGCTCGGCTTCGGCGGTCGAGTCCGGTTCCCGCGACTCGAACGCCTCGTCCGCCACACGGTCGATGAGCTCCTTGAACACGGCCCGCGTTTCGGCCCGCCGGGCCTCGGTCAGGACGCCTTCGGCCAGCAGCTTCTGCTCGAACCGGAGCACCGGATCCTTCGCCGCCCACTCCTCGAACAGGTGCGGCGGCACGTATTCAACGCCCGACGCCTCTTCGTGGCCGCGCATGCGGAACGTCATGAACTCGAGGAGCGTCGGCCCTTCGCCGGCGCGCGCACGGGCGGCCGCCCGCTCCACCGACGCGACGACCGCCAACACATCGTTGCCGTCGACGGTCTCAGCCGCGATCCCGTAGCCCACGCCGCGGTCCGACAGTTGCCGGCAGGCAAACTGTTCGGACACAGGCGTCGACAGGGCGTATTGGTTGTTCTCGACGATGAACACGACGGGCAGCTTCCAGACGGCGGCCAGGTTCACGGCCTCGTGGAAGTCTCCCTCGCTCGTCGCGCCCTCGCCGGTGAACGCGGCGGCGACGCGTGATTCGCCGCGGAGCTGATAGGCCAGCGCCAGGCCATCGGCCACCGGCAGCATCGCCCCGAGGTGGCTGATCATCCCGACGATGTGGTGATCGGGGGCGCCGAAGTGGAACGTCCGGTCCCGGCCGTGGGTGTAGCCGCCGTCTCGTCCCAGGAGCTGGCGGAACAGCGTGAGCAGATCCAGCCCGCGCGCCGTGAACACGCCCAGGTTCCGGTGCAACGGCAGGATCGCATCGTCGGGCCTGAGCGAAGCGGCGACGCCGACGGCGATGGCTTCCTGGCCGATCCCGGAGAACCATTTCGAGAGCCGGCCCTGCCGAAGCAGGATCAGCATCTTTTCCTCGACCAGCCGCGGAAACACCAGCGCGCGGTAGAGCGCGAGCTGGCGCTCCGGCCCGCCAGTGCCGTCGGCGGCGATGGTGTGAGCGGGAACGGCGGCGGTCGCGCGGGCCATGACCGGATTATAGGGGCCGCGGGGGCTCCGGTAATGCGCTGGAGTCATGACTGGTAATCGTTCTCGTGAATACCGTTGCGGGAGGGCCAACCGCGGCTACAATCCTGTAGCAGGATATGGCCCCGACCGACGAAATTGTGGGAACGCCGCGGCGTACGCCGCGGGCGTCCACCGTGGAAAACGACCCGCGTGGCGCGACGAAGGAGATCCGCCGCCTGTCCTCGCTCATCGAGATCAGCCAGGCGCTGGCGGCGACGCTGAACCTTACAGTCGCGTTGCCACAGGCGCTCGAGATCCTCGAACGTCACCATCGGGTCGTCCGCACGGCCATCACGCTGCTCGACGAGGAGAGCGGGGAGCTCTACATCAAGGCGTCCACCGGCCTGACGCCCGAAGGGCAGCGCGTCCGGTATCGGCTCGGCGAGGGCATCACCGGCCGCGTGGTCGAAAGCGGCAAGCCCATCGTGGTGCCCGAGGCGAGCCGCGAGCCGCTGCTGCTCAATCGCGCGGCGCGCCGGCAGGATCGGCAGGAGTTCACCTTCATCTGCGTGCCGCTGGTCATCAGCAAGAAGGTGGTCGGCGCGTTGAGCGTGGACCTGCTGTTCCGGCGCGACCGCGACTACGACCGATCGCTGAAGTTCTACAAGCTGGTGGCGTCGATGATGGCCCAGGCCGTCAAGGTGAGCCGGATGGCCGAGGCCGAGCGGCGCCGGCTGGTCGAGGAGAACACACACCTCAAGGACGAGCTGCGCGACCGCTTCGCGTTCCAGCACCTGATCGGAACCAGCGCGCCGATTCGCCAGGTCTACGACCAGGTGGGGCAGGTGGCCAAGACGAACACCACCGTGCTCGTGCGCGGCGAGTCGGGCACGGGCAAGGAGATGATCGCGCACGCGATCCACTACAACTCGGCCCGCGCGCGAAAACCGTTCATCAAGGTGAGCTGCGCGGCGTTGCCCGAGTCGCTCATCGAGTCCGAGCTGTTCGGCTACGAGCGCGGCGCCTTCACGGGCGCGCAGGGCCTGAAGAAGGGGCGGTTCGAGCTGGCCGACGGCGGCACGCTGTTCCTGGATGAAATCGGCGACCTGAGTCTCGCGACGCAGGTCAAGCTGCTGCGCGTGCTGCAGGAGCGGGAGTTCGAGCGGCTCGGCGCCACGCAGAGCATTCGCGTCAACGTCCGCCTGATCGCGGCCACCCATCGTCCGCTCGAGAAGCTGATCCCCGAGGGGGCGTTCCGCGAGGACCTGTTCTACCGGCTGAACGTCTTCACGATCTTCGCGCCGCCGCTCCGCGAGCGGAAGCCCGACATCATGCTGCTCGCCGACCATTTCCTCGAGAAGTACTCGACCGAGCACGGCAAGTCGATCAAGCGGATTTCGACGCCGGCGATCGACATGCTCACGAGCTACCACTGGCCGGGAAACGTCCGCGAGCTGGAGAACACGATCGAGCGGGCCGTGCTGGTGTGCGACGGCGCGGTCATCCACGCGCATCACCTGCCGCCTACCTTGCAGACCGCCGAGGCCTCTGACACGGTGCCCCGCGTCGTGCTCGCCGAAGCCGTTGAGGCTTTCGAGCGCGACTTGATTCAAGACGCGCTGAAGTCCACGCGCGGCAACCGCGCCCGGGCGGCGAAACTGCTGTCGACCACCGAGCGCATCCTGAATTACAAGGTCCGCAAGTACGACGTCGATCCAGTGCGCTTCAGGAGCTAGACGAAGACGCGCTTGCCTCCGTCAGCGTCAACTCCCAACCTCCAACTCCCAATTCCCAAGTGTTCTGGGAGACAGCCTGTTGCCAACGCGATTGGGCGTTGGGTGTTGGGAGTTGGGAGTTGGAAGTTGACACGCTCAAGTCCGACATGTTTGTAGCGCCCGCCGTCCCTTCCTACATCTCTGTGCGCCGCTTGTAGCCGCCCGTCACGAGCCGCCCTGCAGAGTTTCGTTGTAATTCGTTGTGGTCAGTCCATTTGAGCCTGTTTACACAGTTGGTACGCGCCGTGCTCTTGGAGCCAGCGGTCATAGTGCCCGCGGAGGCGCGCGTTGATGATGCTTTCCTGACGCGACGGTCATGCCTTCCTCACGCGGGGCACGGTAGCGTGCGAACGATAGTCACATCTGGAGGTTGGAACCGATGCATTCAGGAACGGGCCTGATGGGCCTGGTAAGAGTGGCAGCTGGCGTGCTGGCGAGCCTCGTCGTGGCGGGCGTGCCCGCCGTCATGGCTGCTGACGGAGCGGCGAACGGCCAGAGCGCGGCGCCGCAGCCGGCCTCGGTGCAGTCGACGGCGGTTGTCGCCTCGCCCGCCGACGGAGGGGCGACGGCCACAACCGACGATGCGCCGGCGCCGGACTTCCTGCACAGCATCGAGGTCTACGGCTTCGTCGACACCTACTACGGCTGGGCGTTCAACGAGACCAACCCGCAGCTCCGCAACTTCGACATCAACCACAACAGCTTCAGCCTGAACTACGTCGAGCTCGCCCTGGCCAAGACGGCCACCGACAAGAGCCGCGCCGGCTTCCGCGTCGACTTCGGCGCCGGCGACACTGCGAACCTGGTGAACGCGTTCGAGCCTGGCGGCCCGGAGTATCTCAAGTACGTGCAGCAGGCCTACGTGTCGTACCTTGCGCCGGTGGGGAAGGGGCTGACGATCGACTTCGGCAAGTTCGTGACGCCGGCCGGCGCCGAGGTCATCGAGAACAAGGACAACTTCAACTACTCGCGCGGCCTGCTGTTCGCGCTCGCGATCCCCTACTACCACATGGGCGCGCGTGTCGGGTACGCCGTGAACGACAAGGTGTCGCTGACAGGGTTCCTGGTCAACGGCTGGAACGACGTCAAGGACAACAACAAAGCCAAGACCGTTGGCGGATCGCTGACGCTGAAGCCGACCGGGAAGGCCACGATCATCGCGAACTATCTGGTGGGCAAGGAGCAGGCCGAGGACGCCGACGGCGGCACGCGGAACCTGATCGACCTCGTGGTGAACTACGCGGCGACGTCGAAGCTCACCGTGCTCGGCAACTTCGACTACGGCCACGACAAGGTGGCCGGTGACGGCGTGGACTGGTCGGGCGTGGCCATCGGCGTGAAGTACCAGGCCAGCGACAAGTGGGCGTTCTCGCCGCGCTACGAGCTTTTCTCGGACAGCGACGCATGGGCGACCGGCACGGATCAGACGCTGCAGGAGGTCACGGTGACCGGCGAGTACAAAGCGCCGGCAGGCCTGCTGGCGCGGATCGAGTTCCGGACGGACTTCTCGGACGAGAAGTTCTTCCTGAAGGACAGCGGCTCGTTCTCGAAGACGCAGCCGACGCTCACGTTTGCGCTGATCTACGCCTTCTCGAATAAGTAACGCGCCCGTGCTTGGTGCTGGGTGCCACGTGCCTGGTGCGGTGCTGAGTGCTTAGTGCCTGGTGCTTCGTGCGGTGCGAAGTGCAAGTTCTGCGTGCGGTCTCGCACCTGGCACCAGGCACTCGGCACCGCACTTGGCACCCAGCACGAGGCACCGCACCTGGCACTCAGCACCCAGCACGAAGCACGGGCAGGCTAGTTACCGTGCAGGTGCTGCGTGCCGGCGCCGTTCGATGGCGCCGACGACGGCGTCGTAGCTGTTCGGCAGATCGATCGGGCGGTTGGCGTGACGTGAGGAGATGCCCTCCAGCCGCCCCTCGTGATACCCGATCTTGAAGTCGGCGAACTTCAGGCCGTTGGCTGTCGAGATGACAACCACGCGCTGGCCTGACGTGATGTCGCCGCGCGAGACGAGCTTCTTCAGCACCGCAAGAGCGACGCCCGTGTGCGGGCAGTTGAACATGCCCGTGCGATCGGCCTCCGCAGCCGCGTCGGCCAGTTCCTGCTCGCTGGCCTGCTCCACGATGCCGTCGTATTTCTTCAGCGTCCGTATCGCCTTGCGCACCGACACCGGGTTGCCGATCTGGATGGCCGAGGCGAGCGTCGGCTTCGCCGCGACCGGTTCGAACTCCCAGTTGCGCGTGTACGCGAGGTAGAGCGGGTTCGCCGCTTCCGCCTGCGCGACGACGATCCGCGGCCGCTTGCTGGTGACGCCGAGGGCTTCGAGCAGATCGAAGCCCGCGCCGAGCGCGCTGACGTTCCCGAGGTTGCCGCTCGGGATGATCACGACGTCGGGGACCTGCCAGTCGAACTGCTGGACGATCTCGATGGCGACGGTCTTCTGGCCCTCGAGCCGCAGGCTGTTCATCGAGTTGGCCAGATAGACGCGCTGCTCCTCGGCCAGGCGCTTCACGATCGCCATGCAGCCGTCGAAGTCCGTATCGAGCGAGAGCACGGTAGCGCCATTGGCCAGCGGCTGCACGAGCTGCGCGGTGGTGACCTTGCCCTTCGGCAGAATCACGACGGCGGGAATTCCGGCGGCCGCGCCGTACGCCGCGAGGGAGGCCGACGTGTCACCCGTGGAGGCACACGCGACGGCTTCGACGGGGCTCCCGTCGGCCATCATCTGCTTGACCATCGACACGAGCACCGTCATCCCGAGGTCCTTGAACGACCCGGTGTGCGAGTTGCCGCACTGCTTCACCCACAGCTCGTCGAGGCCCAGCGAGTGGCCGAAGCGGTCGGCCCAGAACAGGTTCGTGCCGCCCTCGTCCATCGAGACGATGTTCTCGTCGCGGACCTCAGGACAGACCCACTCCTTCTTGCCCCAGACCGACGATCCGTACGGCCATGTCGTGCGCTTGTATCGCTCGTCGAACAGGCGCATCCACGCCGCCGCGCTGCGATCGCGCAGCGCCTGGACGTCGTGGCTGACCTCGAGCAGATCGCCGCAGATGGGGCAGTTGTAGATCGCCTGCGCGAGCTTGTGCTCGCCATGACAGCCGGCGATGCAGCGAAACACGGCGCGGTAGGACATGGGTGAATTATAGGTGTCCGTGCTTGGTGCTGGGTGCTACGTGCCTGGTGCGGTGCTTAGTGCCAAGTGCCAAGTGCTTGGTGCGGTGCTCAGTGCCTGGTGCTTGGTGCGCTGCCCCGTACTGCGGTGGCACCAAGCACCGCACCAGGCACTAAGCACCAAGCACCCAGCACCGCACATGGCACCTAGCACGTAGCACCCAGCACGGACTAGGTTTTGACCACCTTACGCCGCTTGTTGCTGAATTCAGGCGCTTCCCTGATGCACGTGCCGAGGATGCCCAGCGATTTGGTGAACGCGGCCAGCCCTACGCGCGTGAGCTCGACCCCTTCGGTGCCGACCGAGGGGAAGCCGTTCGCGTCGGGCGTCACGTGCTCCCAGTTGCGGAACAGCCGGCCCCAGTCGCTCTCGAGCACCTGGCGCATCATGCGCTTCGCCTTCACGGGATACCAGAAGCTGTCGTGGTAGACGACGCTGGCCATGTAGGCCCACGGCGCCAGCACGGTCTTGAGCGACCACTCGACCGGCCCCTTCAGCGGGCCCCAGTAGATCTTGTGCTGCATCCGCGAGGCGAAGGTCATCTTGCGGAACGGGCCGTCGAAGTGCCAGTTCTCCGCCGCCGCCGAGGTGTCGCCGACGATCTCGATCTCGCGCGGATCGCCGCAGCCGAGCCCGGCCTCGTGCGCCAGACGGATGAACTTGATCGACATGGGGTCGAGCCCCATCAGCTTCGCCGCGACGGCGTCGATGGCGACCTGATCGGCGCTCGCGAGAATCACGTTCTTCACGTGCGGCACCATGCAGCGCGGGCCGGGCCCGTCGCCGGCAAAGGTGCCGTCCATCACCGCGAACACGCCGCGATGGATCTTCTTCTGGATCATCAGCAGGTCCACGAGCGTTTCGTGGATGACCGGGTGCGTCCAGTGCCGGTGCTCGTTCAGCAGCCCGCCGAAGGCGTTCTTCATCGCCCCGGTGGTCGTCGTGAAGATGTGCGTCTTCACGGTCGGCAGGTGGATGATGTTCTCGCCGATGAACCGGCGAGGAATCATGAAGCCCTTCGGGTAGACCTCATTGAGACAGAGAAACTTCTTCGTGAGATCCCCCACCGCGTCGCCAATCGGGATCCAGTCCTCGCCCTCGTAGAGATGGACGTTGCGCAGGCCGTGCGCCTCGACGACGTTGACCTGCTTGTTCTCACGCTCGCCGAGGTGGGCGTCGATGACGACGGTGCGGTTGTGGCATGCGTGCATGAGAGACGGGTCGTACCCGTCCTGCTTCATCGCCCGGATGACGCCCTCGAGCTGCCAGGGTGTCGTGGAGCTGCCGGGATAGAAGAAATGCCAGGAGATGTTGACCTTGAGCGCCGTGTCGGCGTCGCGCGCGACCACATCCTGGTAGCCCGCCAGGTTCATTACGCTGTGATAATCGCGAAGAACAGTGGCGGGAGATGTGCGGAGTAGCGCGACTTTCGCTTTCGGCATGATCAAATGATTGTACTACGAGCTCTCAGAGTCCTCGCTCTTGCGGCCCGCGCGTGTCCAGGCCCAGCCTGCCAGGCCCATGGCGGCCAGACCCACGAGTCCGCGTGCCACGAGCCGGCCGCGGCCCGGCGCGGCGGGCTTACCCGAGACGATTTGCCGCCAGGCGTCGAGCTGCTCGCTCGTCGTCACGGGGCGCGACACGACGTCGACCGCGGCGCGCGGATCGCGGGTCGATGCGGCGCGCGGGCGCGAGGACGTCGTCTTGATCCAGCGCTTGAGGAAGGCGAAGGCTTCCGATCCGCACGCCGGACACTCGTGCTCGTTGTGAAGCTCCTCGCAATCCAGGCAGAGCCGTGCGTCGTCTAACCGCATGGGCGACCTCTGGAGACATTGTAGTGCACGCGCTCCGCCACGTTCTGCTGCTGGGTCTTGTATCGGCGCATCTGCTTGCGGCGGCCAGCGAACAGCCGCTCCCCGACAAGGACCGGTTCGTCGCGGAAGTGCG